>Ga0116227_10001196_pt1 | contig 56821 bp, 55 predicted proteins | sample S1TSphgellanicum_FD_89693 | JGI IMG/M metagenome (GOLD analysis project Ga0116227, IMG submission 89693) | Host-associated microbial communities from peat moss isolated from Minnesota, USA - S1T2_Fb - Sphagnum magellanicum MG | ecosystem: Host-associated > Plants > Peat moss > Unclassified...
CTGGATTAGAATGCTTTAGTGGTGCCGCAAGGCAAATGTAGGCGCCCGTCTATGAGTGAAGGAGTGGTGCTTTGAACAACAATATGTTTTCGAAGGCAGCAGTGTGGCTGGTTATCGCACTGGTGCTGTTTACGGTGTTCAAGCAGTTCGATAAGCCCCGGGTCCAGGAAGGCGTTTCCTATTCGCAGTTCATGGATGACGCAAAGAACGGCAAGGTCAAGAACGTCATCGTTCAGGGGCGTAACCTCACGGTCACTCCAGCAGACGGCCAGAAGTACCAGATCGTGTCGCCCGGCGACATCTGGATGGTCGGCGACCTGATGAAGTATGGCGTTCAGGTGAGCGGCAAGGCCGATGACGAACCGAACGCGCTTGTGTCCGCGCTGTATTACCTCGGACCCACAATCCTGATTATCGGATTCTGGTTCTACATGATGAGACAGATGCAGGGGGGCGGGAAAGGCGGTGCGTTCTCGTTCGGCAAGTCCCGCGCACGTCTGATCGATGAGAACAACAACGCAATCAATTTCACTGACGTCGCCGGTTGCGACGAAGCCAAGGAAGAAGTCTCGGAACTGGTCGACTTCCTGCGCGATCCGCAGAAATTCCAGAAGCTCGGCGGGCGGATACCGCGCGGCGTGCTGCTGGTCGGGCCGCCGGGAACCGGTAAGACGCTGCTCGCACGCGCCATTGCCGGCGAGGCGAAAGTGCCGTTCTTCAGCATTTCGGGTTCGGACTTCGTGGAAATGTTCGTCGGTGTCGGCGCGGCTCGCGTGCGCGACATGTTCGAACAGGCCAAGAAGCATGCACCGTGCATCGTGTTCATTGACGAAATCGACGCGGTCGGTCGCCATCGCGGCGCCGGCATGGGCGGCGGCAACGATGAACGCGAACAGACGTTGAACCAGATGCTGGTCGAGATGGACGGCTTCGAAGCGAACTCGGGCGTGATCGTGATCGCTGCCACGAACCGTTCGGACGTGCTGGACAAGGCGCTGCTGCGTCCGGGCCGTTTCGACCGCCAGGTGTATGTCGGCCTGCCGGACATCCGCGGTCGTGAGCACATCATGAAGGTTCACCTGCGCAAGGTGCCGATTTCGAACGACGTCGACGCAGCGGTGATCGCACGCGGCACGCCGGGCTTCTCGGGCGCCGATCTGGCGAACCTCGTGAACGAAGCGGCACTGTTCGCGGCGCGTCGCGGCAAGCGCATCGTCGAGATGATCGACTTCGAAGATGCCAAGGACAAGATCTTCATGGGTCCGGAGCGCAAGTCGGCCGTGATCCGCGAAGAATCGAAGCGTGCCACGGCGTACCACGAGTCGGGCCATGCGGTGATCGCCAAGCTGTTGCCGAAGGCCGATCCGGTGCACAAGGTCACCATCATTCCGCGCGGTCGCGCGCTGGGTGTGACGTGGCAGTTGCCGGAGCACGACAACGAAACGTATTCGAAGGACTACCTGCTGGATCGTCTGGCTATCCTGTTCGGTGGCCGGGTGGCGGAAGAGTTGTTCCTGAACCTGATCAGCACCGGCGCTTCGGACGACTTCAACAAGGCAACGGCTACGGCCCGCGCCATGGTGGCCCGTTTCGGCATGACCGATGCGCTCGGACCGATGGTCTACGTCGACGACGAGAACGACGCTACGCCGTTCGGCCGCGGTTTCACGCGGACCATTTCGGAAGCGACGCAGCAGAAGGTCGACGCGGAAATCCGCCGCGTGCTGGACGAGCAGTACAACCTCGCCAAGCGCCTGCTGGACGAGAACCGCGACAAGGTCGAAGCGATGACCGCGGCCCTGATGGAGTGGGAAACGATCGACGCCGATCAGATCAACGACATCATGGCGGGCCGTCCGCCGCGCGCACCGAAGAGCTCGCCGCCGTCGGCGACCGACGCCTCCTCGGGTGGCAGCACGGGTACCGAGGTGAAGCCGGGCAGCGCGACTGCACCGGCCTGATCGAAGCCACGTCCAAAGCACGGGCCGGTGTGATTTCACACCGGCCCGTTTTGCATTCATCCTCATTTGCCTGCCTGTATGGCCCGTTACGTGTCGAACGCCGCATTTTCGTCCTTGCCTACCCCTGAACCGCTGCAATGCGGCCGCTTCACGCTGACCTTCGAACGGCCGTTGGTGATGGGCATTCTGAACGTCACGCCCGACTCCTTCTCCGATGGCGGCAAGTTCGCGATGCGCGGCGATGCGCTGCGCCAGGCCGAGCGGATGATGGTCGATGGCGCGGACATCATCGACATCGGCGGCGAATCGACGCGCCCCGGCGCGCCGCCGGTGCCGCTCGACGAAGAGCTGGAGCGGGTGATCCCGCTCATCGAACAATTGCGTGGCGCCCAGGTGCCGCTCTCCGTCGATACCTACAAGCCCGAGGTCATGCGTCACGCGCTGGCCGCCGGCGCGGACCTGATCAACGATATCTGGGGCTTTCGCCTGCCCGGCGCGATCGACGCCGTGCGCGACAGTCAATGTGGCCTGTGCGTGATGCATATGCTCGGCGAGCCGCAGACCATGCAGGTGGGCGAGCCGGCCTATCAGGACGTGGTGAGCGAAGTGCGGGCGTTTCTGGAAGAGCGGGTGGCGGCGCTCACCCAGGCGGGGGTCGCGAAACGGCGTATCAGCGTCGACCCCGGCTTTGGATTTGGCAAGGCAACGGTTGAACACAACTACGCCTTGCTTGCCCACTTGCCTGAAACTGCACCACGTGGCGAGCCGCCGTTTCCGATTCTGGCGGGCATGTCGCGCAAGTCGATGCTGGGCGCGGTCACTGGCCGTGCCGCCCCCGAGCGGCTGGTGGCGAGCATCGCGGCGGCGGTCTGTGCCGCTGAGCGCGGCGCTGCCATACTGCGTGTCCACGATGTCGCGCAAACGGTTGATGCATTAAAAGTTTGGGCAGCCATGCACGACGCAACCCGTCGCGGCTGACCCTTGGAAGAGAGAGGAAAACTACACAATGGCACGTCGCTTTTTTGGTACCGATGGCATTCGGGGTAAGGTCGGCGAAGCGCCGATTACGCCCGACTTCGTATTGCGGCTCGGTTACGCCGCCGGCAAGGTGTTGGCGGGCGGCGACCGCTGGGTCCATAGCGGCCAGCGTCCCACGGTCCTGATCGGCAAGGACACGCGGGTTTCCGGCTACATGCTCGAAGCCGCACTCGAGTCGGGATTTTCCGCCGCGGGCGTCGACGTCATGCTGGCCGGCCCGATGCCCACGCCGGGCATCGCCTATCTCACGCGCGCATTGCGGCTCGCCGCCGGCGTGGTGATCAGCGCGTCGCACAACGCGTACTACGACAACGGTATCAAGTTCTTTTCGGCGCACGGCGACAAGCTGCCCGACGAAGTCGAACTGAAGATCGAGGAGCAACTGGACCAGCCGCTCGCCTGCGCGGCTTCCGAGCAGCTCGGCAAGGCACGCCGTCTCGACGACGCCGCCGGTCGCTATATCGAGTTCTGCAAAAGCACGTTCCCGGCCGCGTTCGATCTGCGCGGCATGAAGCTGGTGGTCGATTGCGCGCACGGCGCGGCGTACGACATCGCGCCGCACGTGTTCCATGAGCTCGGCGCCGACGTCATCCCCATCGGCGTCGCGCCGAACGGCTTCAATATCAACGACGGCGTGGGCGCTACCGCGCCCGACGCGCTGGTGCGCGCGGTGCGGGCGAATCACGCGGATCTCGGCATTGCGCTCGACGGCGACGCCGACCGCCTGCAGGTGGTCGATTCTGCAGGCCGACTCTACAACGGCGACGAGCTGCTCTATGTGCTGGTCAAGGACCGCATCGAGACCGACGGCAAGGTAGAAGGCGCGGTCGGCACCTTGATGACCAATATGGCGGTGGAAGTGGCGTTGCAGCGTGCCGGCGTGCAGTTTGTGCGCGCGGCGGTCGGCGACCGCTACGTGCTCGAGCAACTGCGCGAGCACGGCTGGCAGCTCGGCGCGGAGGGCTCCGGACACATTCTCTCGCTCGACCGCCATTCGACCGGCGACGGCATCGTCTCGTCGCTGCTGGTGCTGGCCGCGATGAAGCGCAGCGGCAAGACGCTGGCGCAGCTTCTCGAAGGCGTCACGCTGTTCCCGCAAAAGCTGATCAACGTGCGCATGCAGGCGGGTGCCGACTGGAAGGGTAACGACGCGATCCGCCGCGCGATCGGCGCAGCCGAGGCGGCGCTGGACGGCCACGGCCGCGTGCTGATCCGCGCATCCGGCACCGAGCCCGTGTTGCGCGTGATGGTCGAGGCCCAGCGCGTGGATGACGCGGTCCATCATGCCGAGGCGATCGCCGGCGTGGTCAAGCAGGAGACGGCTTGATCAGGACCTCAAGCGGGTGGCGGCCTTCGCCGCGGCGAATTGCCGCGGCGGGGCAGCCTGCCCGCATGCTGTCCTCAGGCGCATCGCCTCTTCACGCCGCTTCCAGGACGTAAAGCACTTACAAAACGCTTTCTTTTCTCTGGAATCTCTTCCAGAAGCCCTTCAATTGCGAGCAAACGTTCGCGCCGCGTATTTTTCGCCTACTCTCTACAGACATGGCGAAAGCGCCGTCCAGACAGCTTTCATTCAACCTCCCAGCCTTTCACGACAGTAACCCTACTGTCACGCTTCATTCACGGTTAGTCACGTTACTGTCATAAAGAGACCCTATCCTTCGCGGTGTCGTGTAATCCGCTCACACCCGCTCACACCACTGGAGGTCTCATGAAATTGATGCAAACCGCGTTCGCTGGCCTGGCTGGCGCGCTCTTCGCGATCGCAGCGCAAGCCGCCGACATTACCGGCGCGGGCAGCACCTTTGCAGCACCCATCTATACGAAGTGGGCTGACGCTTATCAAAAGTCGGGCGGCGGTAAGGTCAACTATCAAGGTATCGGTTCGTCGGGCGGCATCAAGCAGATCATCGCCAAGACGGTCGATTTCGCAGGTTCGGACGCTCCGCTGAAGGACGACGAGCTGGCCAAGGACGGCCTGTTCCAGTTCCCGACGGTCGTCGGCGGCGTGGTGCCGGTGGTGAACCTGCCGGGCGTGACCCCGGGCCAACTGGTGCTGTCGGGCGAAGTGCTCGGCGACATCTACCTGGGCAAGATCAAGAAGTGGAACGATCCGGCGATCGCTGCACTGAACCCGAAGGCAAAGCTGCCGGATACGGATATCGCTGTGGTGCGCCGTGCTGACGGTTCGGGCACCAGCTTCATCTGGACGAACTACCTGTCGAAGGTCAACGCAGACTGGAAGTCGAAGGTCGGTGAAGGCGCAACGGTCAGCTGGCCGACGGGTACGGGCGGCAAGGGCAACGACGGCGTCGCAGCCTTTGTGCAACGTCTGCCGGGCGCGATCGGTTACGTCGAATGGGCGTACGCGAAGCAAAACAAGATGGTCTACGTCGACCTGAAGAACTCGGCAGGCAACGTGGTCGAGCCGAAGACGGAAACGTTCAAGGCAGCGGCTGCCGGCGCAGACTGGTCGAAGTCGTTCTACCAGATCCTGACGAACGAACCGGGCAAGGACGCATGGCCGGTCGTCGGCGCAACGTTTGTGCTGCTGCACACGACGCAGGACAAGGCACCGCAAGGCGCCGAAACGCTGAAGTTCTTCGACTGGGCGTTCAAGAACGGTACGTCGGCTGCTGACAGCCTCGACTACATCTCGCTGCCGGAATCGGTTGTGACGGAAATCAAGTCGCAATGGAAAGACAAGGTGAAGGACGCTGCAGGCAAGCCGGTCGCCGAGTAAGCGTTAGCACGTAGCAACAAGCCGCCCCGCCTCATGTGAGGCTGGGCGGCTGTAGTACTGGTTGCATGGCGTCGTGTCATGCAGCGTTTGGTCACAGGTGCATAGGTTCCCATGTCCGACATCCCCCTCGTGTCGAGCACGTCCGGCAGCACGGCGCAGCAGAAAGCGCCGAGTCGCGCCGGCGATGTTATTTTCGGCGGTCTCGCGCGGCTTGCCGCGATCATCACGCTCCTGCTGCTCGGCGGCATCATCGTCTCGCTGATCGTCGCCTCCTGGCCGTCGATCAAGCAATTCGGTCTGAGCTTCCTGTGGACAGCCGACTGGGATCCACCCAGCCAGAAATTCGGCGCGCTGGTGCCGATCTACGGCACGATCGCGACCTCGATCATTGCTCTCGTTATCGCGGTGCCGGTCAGCTTCGGCATCGCACTGTTCCTCACTGAACTGGCGCCCGCGTGGCTGCGCCGGCCGCTCGGCATCGCCATCGAGCTGCTGGCTGCGATCCCTTCGATCGTCTACGGTATGTGGGGCTTGCTGGTGTTCGCGCCGATCTTCGCGACCTGGTTCGAAAAGCCGCTCGGTACTGTGCTCGGCGGCATTCCGTTCATCGGTGCGTTCTTTCAGGGCCCGCCCATCGGCATCGGCATCCTGTGCGCCGGGGTCATACTTGCCATCATGATCATTCCGTACATCGCCTCGGTGATGCGCGACGTGTTCGAAGTCACGCCGGTCCTGCTGAAGGAATCGGCGTACGGCATCGGCTGCACGACCTGGGAAGTGATGTGGAAGATCGTCCTGCCGTTCACCAGGAGCGGTGTGATCGGCGGCGTCATGCTGGGTCTGGGCCGCGCGCTCGGCGAGACGATGGCGGTGACCTTCGTCATCGGCAACACCAACCTGCTCGATAACGTCTCGCTGTTTTCGCCGGGCAACAGCATTACGTCCGCGCTCGCCAACGAATTCGCGGAAGCGGACCCGGGCCTGCACACGTCGGCGCTGATGGAACTCGGCCTGATCCTGTTTGTGATTACCTTCATCGTGCTCGCGATCTCGAAGATCATGCTGCTTCGCCTCGAAAAAGGGGAGGGCGCGAAATGAGCCAGTCCACCTTGAACATTCCCGGTTCGGACGACGCCGCGGTTCTGGAGGCCATGCGCACCAAGCTGCAGGGCCGCCGGCGCGTGAAGAACGCGATTGCGCTGACGCTCTCGCTCGCGGCCATGGCCTTCGGCCTCATCTGGCTCGTGTGGATTCTCTATACGACGCTGCGCCTCGGTATCGGCGGTCTGTCGATCGAGCTGTTCACGCAGTCGACGCCGCCGCCGAACACCGATGGCGGCGGTCTCGCCAACGCCATCGTCGGCAGCCTGATGCTGATCGTACTGGCGACCTTCGTCGGCACGCCGATTGGCATTCTGGCCGGCGTGTATCTCGCCGAATACGGCCAGAAGGGCTGGCTTGCCAGCGTCACGCGCTTTATCAACGACATTCTGTTGTCGGCGCCGTCGATCGTGGTGGGCCTGTTCGTCTACGCGCTGTTCGTGGCGAAGATGGGGCACTTCAGCGGCTGGGCCGGCGTGTTCGCGCTCGCGCTGCTGCAGATTCCGATTGTGATCCGCACCACCGAAAACATGCTGAAGCTGGTGCCGAACGCCTTGCGTGAAGCCGCTTTCGCACTCGGCACGCCAAAGTGGAAGATGGTGATGTCGATCACGCTGAAGGCCTCGGTGGCCGGCATCATCACCGGCGTGCTGCTCGGTGTCGCGCGGATTGCCGGCGAAACGGCGCCGCTGCTGTTCACCGCGATGTCGAACCAGTTCTTCTCGTGGAACATGAATCAGCCGGTCGCAAACCTGCCGGTCACGATCTATCAGTTTGCGATGAGCGCCTTCCCGCAGTGGCAATCGCTTGCCTGGGCCGGCGTGTTCCTGATCACGCTCGGGGTGCTGGGATTGAATATCCTCGCGCGCACGATCTTTTCGAAAAAGTAAGGGCGGAGTAAATCCGATGAACATGGCAGAAACTCAACTCAATCCGATCGCGCGTCCCACCGCGCCCGCCGGTTTCGACCCCGCCCAGGGCGACAGTGCCCAAGCGTCGGCGCAGCCGAAGATCGAGGTCAACGACCTCAACTTCTTCTACGGCAAGTACCACGCGCTGAAGAACATCAACCTGCGCATTCCCGAAGGCAAGGTGACCGCGTTCATCGGCCCGTCGGGTTGCGGCAAGTCCACGCTGCTGCGTACTTTCAACAAGATGTACGCGCTCTATCCGGAGCAGCGCGCCGAAGGCGAGATCCTGATGGACGGCGAAAACCTGCTGACCACCAAGCGCGATATTTCGCTGCTGCGCGCGCGGATCGGCATGGTGTTCCAGAAGCCGACCCCGTTCCCGATGTCGATCTACGACAACATCGCGTTCGGCGTGAAGATGTTCGAAACGCTGCCGCGCTCGGAAATGGACGACCGCGTCGAATGGGCGCTGACCAAGGCCGCGCTGTGGAACGAAGTGAAGGACAAGCTCGGCCAGAGCGGCTACGGTCTCTCGGGCGGCCAGCAGCAGCGCCTGTGCATTGCGCGCGGCATTGCGATCCGTCCGGAAGTGCTGCTGCTCGACGAACCGTGTTCGGCGCTCGACCCGATTTCCACGGGACGTATCGAAGAGCTGATCGCCGAACTGAAGAGCGACTACACCGTGGTGATCGTTACCCACAACATGCAACAGGCCGCACGGTGTTCGGACTACACTGCCTACATGTACCTCGGCGAGCTGATCGAATTCGGTGACACCGAAAAGATCTTTATCAAGCCGGTCCGCAAGGAAACTGAGGACTACATTACCGGCCGCTTCGGTTAACTCCGGCGAGCACCATAAGGGAGCACGACATGTCCGACAAACACCTCTCAAGCCAGTTCGACGCCGACCTGAATCTCGTTTCGTCCAAGGTCCTCGAAATGGGCGGCCTCGTGGAATCGCAGATCGTCAATGCGATGAACGCGCTCAATAACTTCGATCTGGACATGTGCGAGCAGGTGATTACCGCCGAAGATCGCCTGAACAAGATGGAAGTCGATATCGACGAAGAGTGCAGCAACATCATCGCGCGCCGCCAGCCGGCCGCGCGCGACCTGCGCCTCCTGATCGCGATCTCGAAGACCATCACGAATCTCGAACGCGCCGGCGACGAAGCCGAGAAGATCGCGAAGCGCACCAAGCGTCTGATGGAAGACGGCGCGTCGCGCACCATCAATATCGCCGAGATCAAGCTGTCCGGCGAGATGGCGGTGTCGATCCTGCGCCGTGCGCTCGACGCGTTCGCACGTCTCGATACCGTGGCGGCCGCGCAGATCGTGCGCGACGACAAGGCGATCGACGAGGAATTCCGTGCCTTCGTGCGCAAGCTGATTTCGTACATGACTGAAGATCCGCGCTCGATTTCGGTGGGCCTCGATTTCCTCTTCATCGCCAAGGCGATCGAGCGGATCGGCGACCACGCGAAGAACATCGCTGAGTTCATCATCTACATCGTCAAGGGGACCGACGTGCGCCACAAGTCGCGCGACGCTCTCGAACGCGAAGCACTTAGTTAACCCCTGCATAAAGGTCAAGAGGTGCCGATGCCCAGCAGCATTCTCGTCATCGAAGATGAGCCCGCCATTTCCGAACTGATTTCGGTCAACCTGCAGCACGCAGGCCATTGCCCGATCCGCGCGTATAACGCGGAGCAGGCGCAGAACCTGATCAGCGATGTGTTGCCCGACCTCGTCCTGCTCGACTGGATGCTGCCGGGCAAGTCGGGCATCGCGTTCGCCCGCGACCTGCGCAACAACGAGCGGACCAAGCACATTCCGATCATCATGCTCACCGCGCGCGGCGACGAGCAGGACAAGGTGCTCGGCCTCGAGATCGGTGCGGACGACTACGTCACCAAGCCGTTCTCGCCGAAGGAGCTGATGGCGCGCATCAAGGCGGTGTTGCGCCGCCGTGCGCCGCAGCTGACTGAGGACGTGGTCGCGATCAACGGCCTGAAGCTCGATCCGGCCACGCATCGGGTGGCGGCGCACGCGGAAGGCAGCGAGATCAAGCTCGATCTCGGGCCGACCGAATTCCGTCTGCTGCACTTCTTCATGACCCATCCGGAGCGCGTGCATAGCCGCACGCAGTTGCTCGATCAGGTATGGGGCGACCACGTGTTCGTCGAAGAGCGCACGGTGGATGTTCATATCAAGCGTCTGCGTGCCGCGCTCAAGCCGGCAGGGTGCGATGCTATGATTGAGACGGTGCGGGGCAGCGGTTACCGGCTCGCGAAGAGCGCGTAATACGGCTGGGTGAGTGGATAGGCCTGGCGCGCGTCCGGCCCGTCTTCATCACGGCTAGCGCCGTTTGTACTCCCGCGCCGCGAGATGCCATCGCGGCGCGTATTGTCTTCTCTTCGATCGCTAGAACATGAACATCATCTGGGCGCGTTCCATTGTGTCGGTCGTGCTGCTTGCTGTTCTGTGCGCGTTGCTTGGCGTGTTCGTCAACGTCAGGGCTGCACTGATCGTGGCGATCGTCGTGCTGCTCGCGCAGAGCGTCTTTAGCACCTTCCACAAACAGCGTCTGTGGCGTCTGCTCGATGCGCCGGTCTACGGCGAAGTGCCGAGCGCGCCGGGTATCTGGGGCGAAATCTACTACCGGCTGCACAAGCTCGCGAAGCGCTGGCACGCCCAGGTGCGCCAGGTCGAGCAACAGCACTCGCGTTTCATTCAGGCCATCCAGGCATCGCCGAACGGCGTCGCGATGCTCGACGATCACGATCAGATCGAATGGTGCAACTCGATCTCCGAAGTGCACTTCGGCCTCGATGCGAAGCGCGACCTGCGCCAGCACATCACCCACCTCGTGCGTCAGCCCGATTTCGTCCGCTATCTGAATTCGCATCATTACGAAGAGATGCTGATCATGCGCGGGATGGGCGAGAAGCGCCAGAACGTGCTGTCGGTGCAGGTGTTTCCGTATGGCGAAAACCGCAAGCTGGTGCTATCGCAGGACATCACCGAACTCGAGCGTACCGACGCGATGCGGCGCGACTTCGTGGCCAACGTGTCGCATGAACTGAAGACGCCGCTCACGGTGCTGTCGGGTTTTCTGGAGACGATGCGCGAGTTGCCGTTGAGCGAAGCCGAACGTGCCCGCTACCTCGAATTGATGGAACAGCAGGCGGCGCGCATGCGGCATATCGTCAACGATCTGCTGGTGCTCGCCAAGCTCGAAGGCGACAACAAGCCGCCGAGCGAGCAGATGATCGACATGCGCGCGGTGCTGCGGCATCTGCGCGACGACTCGGCGAGCCTGTCCAGCGATCACCATTGCATCACCTTCGATGCGGACGAGGGGCTTACCGTCACCGGTGTCGAAACCGAAATCCTGAGCGCGCTCGGCAACCTCGTGACCAATGCGATTCGCTACACGCCGGACGGCGGCAAGATTCATGTGACGTGGCAGGCTAACGGCGGCAGCGCGGTCTTTTCCGTGACCGATAGCGGCCTCGGCATCCCCGCCGCGGATATTCCCAGGCTCACCGAACGGTTTTACCGGGTGGACCGCAGCCGCTCGCGCGACACCGGCGGTACGGGCCTTGGCCTCGCGATCGTCAAGCACGTGCTGCAGCGGCACGACGCACAGCTTGAAGTGAAGAGCGAAGAAGGGCGCGGCAGCACCTTCACCGTGCGCTTCCCGGTGTCGCGCACGGCGCGGCGCCAGCCCGCACCGGCCTGAGGCTCAGGAACAGAACTTCCCCAGCAGACTCATCTGCGCATTGCGCGACGACTTGCCCGGCCGACGGCGGCGGTAGTGGCCGTCGCTTTGCATGAGCCACGCCGATTGATTGTCGCCGAGGAAGGCCGACAGACCCTCGGCGATCACGCGGCGCTTCAGGCGGCGATTGTTGATCGGAAACGCCACTTCGACACGCCGGAAGAAATTGCGGTCCATCCAGTCGGCGCTGGACAGATACACGTTTTCCTTGCTCTCGTTGTAGAAGTAGAAAATCCGGTGGTGTTCGAGGAAGCGCCCGACGATCGAGCGTACCGTAATGTTCTCCGAGAGCCCCGGCACGCCAGGTTGCAGCGAACACACGCCGCGCACGATCAGATCGATCTTCACGCCCGCCATCGATGCTTCGTACAACTCGGCAATCACGGTCGGTTCGAGCAGCGCATTCATCTTGGCGACGATGCGCGCCTTCTTGCCGGCGCGCGCATGCTCCGCCTCGGCGCGAATCGCTTCGATGAGCTTCGGATGCAGCGTGAACGGCGACTGCCACAGCTCGTGCAGCTTCAGTTCGCCGCCGATGCCGGTCAACTGCTGGAACACGTGGTGGACGTCTTCGCAGATCTTCTGGTCCGACGTCATCAGGCCGAAGTCGCTGTAGAGACGCGCAGTGCGCGGATGATAGTTGCCGGTGCCGAGGTGGGCGTAACGCTTGAGCGTCGTCTTGCCGTTGTGCGACACGCGCCGCACGATCAGCATCATCTTCGCGTGGCACTTGTGGCCCACCACGCCGTACACGACGTGCGCGCCCACGGCTTCCAGTTGCGCCGCCCAGTTGATATTGGTTTCTTCGTCGAAGCGCGCGAGCAGCTCCACCACCACGGTGACTTCCTTGCCGTTGCGCGCGGCCTGCATCAGCGCGTCCATCAGCGGGGAGTCAGTGCCGGTGCGATAGATGGTCTGCTTGATCGCCATCACGTTCGGGTCTTTGGCCGCCTGCAACAGCAGTTCGAGCACCGGCTGGAAGCTTTCGTACGGATGATGCAGCAGCACGTCGCCTTGATCGATCACGTCGAACAGGCTCGCGCTATTGGCGATCTGCGGCGGGATGGACGGAATGTGCGGGACGAATTTCAGATCGGGCCGGTCCACCATCTCCGGCAACTGCATGAGCCGCACCAGATTGACGGGGCCGTCGACAAAGTAGCAGTCCTTGTCGGACAGGCTGCTTTCGTCGAGCAGGCGCTGCACCAGATGCGCAGGCGTATCCGCCGACACTTCGAGGCGCACGGCGTTGCCCAGATGCCGCGCCGGCAATTCGCCTTGCAGCGCGACGCGCAGATTGGTGATTTCGTCTTCGTCGACGAACAGTTCGCTATTGCGCGTGATGCGGAACTGGTTGCAGCTACGCACCACCAGATTGGGAAACAGCTCGCCCACAAAGCGCTGCAGCAGCGAGCTCAGCAGCACGAAGCCGTGCGGATAGCCCGACAGTTCCTGCGGCATGCGCACGAGCCGCGGCAGCGCACGCGGCGCCTGCACGATGCCCATCAGCGCCTGGCGGCCGAAGGCGTCCTTGCCTTCCAGTTCGACGACAAAGTTCAGGCTCTTGTTGAGCACGCGCGGAAACGGATGCGCGGGGTCGAGGCCGATCGGCGTCAGGACCGGCAGCAGTTCGTCGAAGAAGTAATTGCGCGCCCATTCGGTCTGCGCTTCGTTCCATGCTTCCGTGCCGTGAAAATAAATCCCTTCCTGTTCAAGCGCGGAGAGTACTGTGTCGTGCAGCATGCGGTACTGGCGATGCACGAGCTTCTGCGCACGCTCGACCACGAGGTCGTAGACGTGCTGCAGCGACATGCCGTCCGGCGACAGCGCACCCGGGTTGTCGCGCATCTGCTCCTGCAGCCCGGCCATGCGGACTTCGAAGAATTCGTCGAGATTGCTGCTGGTGATGCAGATGAAACGGAGGCGTTCGAGCAAGGGGACGGCGGGATCGGCGGCTTGCGCCAGCACGCGCTCGTTAAAACCCAGGATGCCCAGTTCGCGATTCAACAGAGGGTAGCGGGTGGACATCGGCAGCGAGAATGGAAGGTCAGGTAGGGACGGCGAAAGACGCTCGGAAATTCTCACAGTATGATGACGCTCTTATGACAATCGATTGATTATAAACTTACGCTGTATCGGTCTTGTGTCGTAAATATGACGCAATGAATATGGGACCATATGGGACCATAACGCAGGCATTCACCGTGAAGGTTACAACGTGAGGTCCGGTACGCTTAAAATGGTGACTTTGAACGGCGGAGCCGGCAACAAGCAGGCTGCGCTAGCGCGTATGGAGTCCGCTCAATCGATGGTCAACACTCCACAACTTCTCGCTGCCGTCGACCTTGGCTCGAACAGTTTTCGTCTGATCGTGGGCCGGGTCGAAGAAACCGATGCCGGCAGCCAGATCTACCAGGTCGATGCGCTGCGCGAGCCCGTGCGGCTGGCCGCAGGCCTGTCGAGCGACAAGATGCTCGACCGCGCCTCGCAGGTGCGCGGCTGGGACGCGCTCAAACGCTTCGGCGAACGGCTGCGCGATTTCCACCCCGATCACGTGCGGGCGGTGGCCACCAACACCTTGCGGATTGCCAAGAACGCCGGCGAATTCCTCGGCGAGGCGCAGGCGGCACTGGGCTTCCCGATCGAAGTGATTGCCGGGCGCGAAGAGGCTCGTCTGATCTATGCGGGCGCGGCGCACTCGGTGCCTGCGAGTCCGGGCAAGCGCCTCGTGGTCGATATCGGCGGTGGCTCGACCGAGTTCATCATCGGCTCGCACTACACCCCCATCAAGATGGAAAGCCTGTATATCGGCTGCGTGAGCCATAGCCGGGCCTTCTTCCCGGCGGGCAACGTGGACGAATACACGATGCGTCAGGCCGAGCTCGCCGCCGGCCGCGAAATCCAGATCATTTCCAACGAGTACAAGAAGACCGGCTGGGAACAGGCGATCGGCTCGTCGGGCACTGCTCGCGCGCTCGCGGAACTGGTCGAAGCGAACGGCTTCAACGACCCGGGCATCACCCACGGTATTTCGCGTGGCGGCCTCGAACGCCTGAAGCGGGCGTTGATCAAGGCGGAGAACGTCAACCGCCTGAAACTGGTGGCGCTGAAGAGCGACCGGATTCCGGTGCTTGCGGGCGGTCTGTCCATCATGCTCGCGGTGTTCGACGAACTGGGCGTGGACTATGTCGACACCACCGACGGCGCCTTGCGTCTCGGCGTGCTGTACGACCTGCTCGGCCGTTCGCAGCACGAAGACATGCGCACGGTCACGGTGGAAGGCTTCATGCGCCGCTACGGCGTGGATCGCGCGCAGGCGGGGCGCATCGGCGAACTGGCGGTGAGCTTCTACGATCAGTTCGGCGAACCGGATACGGAGCGGCGTGTCGAGAATCGCATGTTCCTGAGCTGGGCGGCCTCGCTGCATGAAATCGGTCTGTCGATCTCGCATAGCGCGTATCACAAGCACTCGGCCTATATCGCGAGCAACGCCGACATGCCGGGCTTTTCGCGCACCGACCAGGCGCGTCTCGCGGCGCTCGTGCTGGGGCATGCGGGCAAGCTCGGCAAGCTGTCGCAAACGCGTGAAGTGGAATGGCCGCTGCTGTTCTGCTTGCGCCTCGCCGCGCTGCTGTGCCGGCGTCGTGCGGATGTCGGATTGCCGGGTATCGCGGTGGCGCGCGTCAACAACGGCTATGAAGTGCGTCTGCCGAAGGAGTGGGTGGGCAACAATCCGCTGACCGACTACAGCCTGATTCAGGAAGCGGCTGAATGGGAAAAGGTGGGCATCCCCTATCGCGTCGTTTATACGGACGACTGACGATACGCTCGAAGCGAGGCTCGATGCGTGTGCGATGGGCACTACGTCGGGCGTCACGCTCCACAAAGCGATCAGCAAACAGCCCGGCAGAGCGCATGCTCTGCCGGGCTGTTTCCGTTTTGCACCTGCCCCGTAGTGTTCTGCTTAAACCGGCAAGGCATCGCCGAGGAAGTGGCGTGCATAGCGCGCATTGATTTCGGACAGGCGCAGCAGCGTCAGAAAGTCAGCCGTGTTGAAGTCGGGATCCCAGGCCGGTGCGCCGCAGATTTTCGCGCCGAGCCGCAGATAACCTTTGACGAGCGGCGGCGGCGCCACCTGGGCGCCGGTTTGCAGTTCGTCGACCGGCAGCGGCGTGTGCGCGAAGGCGCGGTACTCCTGCGCGGTCATCGCGCTATCGCGCAGCGCGCAGTACAGATTCGCCGCGTAGTGACCACCGTCGGCCATCGCTACGCTCGCGCAGCCGAGCATCGTTTCGTAGCCGTTGTGCAACATGTACGACGCGAGGCCGCCCCACAGCGACATGATCACGGCGCCGCTGCGGTAATCCGGATGCACGCACGAGCGGCCCACTTCGACCATCTTCGGGCGCAGATGCGTAAGACGCGAGACGTCGAACTCGCTTTCGGCATACAGACGGCCGATGCGCGCCGCCTGGTGCGGCGGCAGCGCACGATAGGTGCCGACCACCTTGAGCGTATCGAGATCGCGTACCAGCAGGTGGTCGCAATAGTGATCGAAAGCGTCGACGTCGAGACCCGCGGGGCCGGTCAGGCGCGCGCCCATTTCGTCGGCGAACACCCGGTAGCGCAGATGCTGCGCTTCGCGAAGCTCTTCATCCGTGCGTGCCCAGGCCACTTGCAGCCGGTGTTGCGCGGTGACGGTTTCCTCGGCGCGCGGCAGACGACGGCGCGTCTCGAGGTTCGAAGCGAGCGGCAGGGAAGACGTCGGCAGATCTTGCATGTGGGCGTTCCTTGTCGAAAAAGAGTTTTTCGCTTTTTCGCCAATGTAGTAACGCCCGGTGACGCTCGCATGGCAGCGTCGTGACTATTGGGTGACAGTCCGTAAGGTCCCCCCTTTATTTGCGTTTCGGTGTTTTACAAAAGATCGGGGCTGATCGCCGCGCGCAGCACCACCTGCTCGTCGCCGTCGCGCTCGCGGCTAGCCAGCCACCAGACGCCTGCCTTCTTGAGCGGCCAGCTTGTGTCGCTTTGGGCAAGCAGTTGCGCCGCGACGTGACCGAGGGTGGGCTGATGGCCGACTACCACCACCGTCGGTGCAATGCCTTCGGGCCAGCCGGCGGCGCCGAGCACGTCAGCGGCACTGGCGCCGGGCGCGAGTTCGCGCACCACGCGGTATTGATCGGTCAGGCTTTCGACGGTCTGGATAGTGCGCACGGCGGGACTGGCCAGGATCACGGCGTCGTCGTCGAGCCGCGCGCGCAGCCACTTCGCCACGGCTTGCGCCTGTTTGCGGCCGCGCACGGTCAACTGGCGGGCCAGGTCGCTCGGGGCGATCTCTTCGGCTTCGGCGTGGCGCCAGAGGATCAGATTCATGTTTGTCTCCCAGGTCTTGAGCGGCGCAACACGCGCGACGCTGTGTTGTACCACTGTCGCACGGCGGGGCGCGTGACAGCAAGGCAAGGAGGCAACGGGGAGGCGGCTTGAGCGCCGTCGGCTCCGCTCAGGAGAGTGTCAGATTAACAACGCAACACATGACGAGCAGCAGTAAGGCGTAGGTAACGGCGATATCAAACGGATAGCGCATGGCGTGACTCGACGGAATTTTGCCAGCAGTCATCTTAGATAGCCGCATTCCGCAGCAACGTTACCCAGCCAACAGTTCGCAAAAAGACGTGCGCGGCTCAGGACGTTTTCTGCCGTTTGACGCGCGTCGTGGAGATGTCCAGCGACATGAACGATGGATTCGCGACGTCGGGCGACGGCTGTCGGGCGTCGAAGGCGTCGAGCTGACGCAGCAGCCGATCCAGTGCGTCCAACTGGGCGCGGGTCAGATGAGCGGCGTCGAGAAGCTGGTTGAGCCGGCGCCGCCAGTAGCCGGACGACAGGATCGATCCGCCGCGGCCCTCGGCCAGCGCTGCCGGCATCACGCATGCGATGTGCGCGATGTCCTTGTCAAGGAACAGAACCATGTGTGCGCCCTCCCGATTTTGCCTTTGATCCATGTGCGAAACACCACGTACGTTCCGTGGCCGGCTAGCGGGCGGCCGCGCCTGCGGCTGGCAACGATCGACGGCCCGGTACGGGGATGCTATGACGAGCTGAGGAAGCGGACTGTCAACAATGGTCAGGCGCCGGCCGGCGGATCCTGGCAAAGTGAGGCCGGCGGCGCACGGCCTGTCCCGTAATTGTGATGTTTTTGACAACAGTGTTTTCAATATCTAGGTATTTACCCTAGGTCTTCCCAGCCATACACTGTCTTCATCGGTCGTACATCCCAGTGGTTGTAGCGCCGCACAAAACAATTTTCGGAGGTAGTCGTCATGAAGTCGTTTATCGAAGCTGCTGTTATTGCCGCCCTGATCGCCGCACCGCTCGCCGCGTTTGCGCAGTCGAGCCAACCGTTGACCCGCGCTGAAGTGCGCGCCGACCTGGTTCAGGTCGAAAAGGCCGGCTACAACCCGAACGACTGGATTCACTACCCCGACAACATTCAGGCTGCGGAAGCCCGCGTCGCCGCCGAAAAGGGCGCCGCACAGGCTGATGCAACGGGCTATGGTTCGGGCAGCAACGGTTCGTCGCAAGCCGGCCAGCGCGCCAGCTCGGCAGTGAGCACGTACTCGGCCCCGGTGGCGATCTACGGTCACTAAGCCGCGCGGATAGCGTGGCGGGAAGATTGTCGCGTGGCGTCCTTCGGGGCGCTCGCGAGTAACAGGCAGGTCGGCTCTCGCAGGAGAGGCTGGCCTGTTTTGCCACTCGGGTATCGCCGTGCGGCGCGCAGGTTGTTGTGGGTCGGAGTTGTAATTGAACGCCGCTGCGGCTGAGCGCAGCACCTGAGAAGAGGCCGCCATGGACGCGACTGTTTTGGCCACCGCAGTGGGATGTTGTGTGTTGCTGTTCGCCGTGATTTTCGCCGTCGGCCACTACCGGCGCGAGTCTGCGCGCAAGCGGGTGATTTGCGAAATGCAGCGTCGTCGTCTTTACGAGTTCAGCCGGCCGAAACACTGAGCCGGTTTCCCGGCGCCAGAGGGGCGAGTCTCGCCGCTCCGGCGCCTTTGGGCGTTTAGATCACCATGCCGCCCGAGACTTCGATGCGCTGGGCGTTGACCCAGCGGTTGTCGTCGGCGAGCAGCGAGGCGATCATCGGGCCGATGTCGTCCGGCAGGCCCGCACGGCCGAGCGCCGTCCACTCCGCCACCCGCTTGTTGATCTCCGGATTGTCGCGCACCATGCCGCCGCTGAAGTCGGTGGCGACCGCGCCCGGCGCGACGGTGTTGACGGCGATCCGGCGCGGGCCGAGCTCTTTCGCCAGATAGCGGGTCAGCACTTCGACCGCCCCCTTCATGGACGCATAGGACGCACTGCCCGGCACGGCGACGCGAGTGAGCCCCGACGAAATATTGACGATGCGGCCGCCGTCTTGGATCAGCGGAACGAGCTTCTGCGTCAGAAAAAACACCCCCTTGAAATGGACGTTGTAGAGGCTGTCCAGCTCTTCCTCGGAGGTCTGCTCGAACGGTGCGTGGTGCGACGTGCCGGCGTTGTTGACGAGGTAGTCGAAGCGCTCGGCGCCCAACCGTGCGAGCGAGTCCCGAACCTGTCCGACGAACGCGTCGAACGTACTGATCTTGCCGGTATCGAGCGGCAGCGCGACCGCTTGCCGACCTTCCTCGGCCACGAGACCGACGACCTTCTCGGCCTCCGCCTGATTGGCTCGATAGGTGAAAATGGAACTGACGCCGCGCTTCGCGAGGTGGAGCACCGTGTTGCGCCCCAGGCCGCGGCTGCCGCCGGTGACGATGGCGATCTTCGGTGTGGTCTCTGCTGATTTTCCTGCTGTCATGCTGCGCTCCGCGTTAGGTGGGGAGAGGCAAGCTTATGCCGGCCGCTCCTGGCGCTGAATGCCCGAACTGCCTCACTTCTTGCCTGATCCTGCCAGCACGCCCACCTCGGGCTACAAGAGGCGCTAACATGCGGCCATGCAGATGCAGAGGGTGTTCCCATGTCAAATGCCTTGCTCGAAGCCGTCAAACGCTATACCGATCAGCACGCCGACCAGCAAAACCCGTATATGACGGCCATCGAAGGGATGGCCATTCTCCGCTCGGACCATGAGCGGCCGCCTTCTCATCTGATCATGAGGCCGGCTCTCTGTGTCGTGGTTCAAGGCGCGAAGTGGACGACCTTCGGCGACCGGCGCTATGACTATCGGGCCGGGCAGGCGCTGGTGGTCAGCGTCGAGATGCCGGCGCTCAGCCGGGTGGCGAAGGCCAGTCCGGCCGAGCCGTTTCTCGGCGTGGTGATCGAGTTCGACCTTGCCGTCATGCGCGATGTGATGGAGCGCCTCGATACGCCGCCCACGCCGGAAGACCCGCTCGGGCATGGCGTTTTTGTCGCCAATTTCGACGGCCCGCTGACCGACTGCGTATTGCGCATGGTGCGCCTGCTCGATACGCCTCGCGCCATTCCGATCCTCGCGCCGATGATCATGCGGGAGATCTGCTACTGGTTGCTAAGCGGTCCTGATGGAAATGAGGTCGCGCGAGTGGTGCTGGCGAACGACCATGCGCAAAGAGTCGTGACGGCGATTCATGCCTTGCGCGACCAGTTCACCGAAACCATACGCATCGAGGAGCTGGCCGCCGTGGCGCAGATGAGTCCGTCGGCCTTCCACAGGCAGTTCAAGGCGCTCACCTCGATGACGCCGCTGCAATATCAGAAGCAGTTGCGCCTGCTCGAAGCGCGCAATCTGATGGCGGCCGGCGAAGCGAACGCCGAAGCGGCTGCCTATCAGGTGGGCTATGAAAGCCCCTCGCAATTCAGCCGTGAATATGCGCGCATGTTTGGCGCGCCACCGCGTCGCGATATGGCGACGTTGAAGACCGCCATCGTTTAGCGTCCTGTTCCGTTGCGCGGCGTGCGGTCTGCGTCGAGCGGATGCCAGGCGCCTATTCCGATTGTGAGGTTTAGGAGAAAAGTGATTTCATAACTTAGGTATTTACCCTAGGTCTGTCGCTCTCTAGACTGTCTTTACCGGCTGCACACAAACCAGTTTGCAGCGCCGTTAAAAACAATCTCTGGAGGTAATAATCATGAAATCGCTCATCAAAGCTGTCGCCCTTGCTGTTGCTATCGCTGCCCCGGTCGCTTCATTCGCTCAATCGAACCAGCCTTTGACCCGCGCCGAAGTCCGTGCGCAACTGGTCCAGCTCGAGAAGGCCGGCTACAACCCGTCCATTTCCAACGACCCCACCTATCCGGCGAACATTCAGGCCGCCGAAGCACGCGTTGCTGCTGAGAATGGTTCGACGAGCGGCGTCGGCGGTGCGGTTAGCGGCTCGTCGGAATCCGGTGTTCGCACTTCTGCGCTGTCGGCAGTGAGCGACTCGCGTTCGGTCTACGCCGGCCACTAAGCCACGCGTTTTAGCCGACTCCCCGGCGGTGTGTCTGAAGCCAGGGTCTGCGGCAGGTTCTGTTGGACCGATTGGCCCGCTCCCGCGCAGATGTGCGGGAGCGGCCAATTGCTTAGGGCGTGCCCACCAGCGTAACGGGGAAGACGTCGGGTAGCCGTTACAATGGCCCGATCGTATTTCCACCGGAGCGACCGGATGGCGCGCCTATCGACCCTTACCCATCTGTCCATCAAGCACGTCTTGCCCACCACACGAAATGCCGCGGAGTCGGATTCAGCGCGACGTTCGATGAGGCCTCTGTTCCCGCTCGCGGCAACGCTGCTTGTCTCACTGCATTGCGCGACTGCATTAGCCGGCGATATCGCGCGGGATACCCCAGCCGCATCCATGGCGCTCGCGCAAGGGCTGTATGCGGCGCCTGGGCCATCCGCGGCCGTATCGAGCGTGGCGACGCCGGTAATCACAGCGTCCCCGCTGCCGTCGGAAGCACCGCCGGACAAAGTGCCTGCAGCCGCTCCTTCGATCGTCGCGACGGCAACGGCAGCACCTTCACCCGCCAAGGCACCTGAGACGGAATGGATCAACTACGTGGCCGTCATTGCGGGCATCGTGGGGGCGATTACGGGTATCGCCGGCGCGATCATGGGCGGACTTGGTCTGCGTATGGCCAGTCGTCAGAGGCGGCGGTATTGATCGGTTAGACCTGCTTGATCCTGTCTCGAGCGCCGCGCGCCGCCATCGGGCAACAACGTGACAACCCCGCGGCAACCGCGCGGCAACAATGCCGAAAGCCCGCTCGAGGCGGGCCTTCATGAAACAAAAAGAATAGGCTTAACGCGGGGACGGCCGATCGGCCAGCTCGCGATGCTCGGCCACCGCTCGGCGAACCGCTTCCATCAGGTCCGGATGGGTTTCGGAGGCAGGCGTTTCAATCAGCCTGCGCGGAGGTGTCTTGGCGCGAGGCTTTAGCGTCACACCGTACAGTTTTTGCGGCGCAGTCATGCTTGACCTCCAGTGTCTGCTTACGCATAGGGAAGGCTTGCCCGAAAAGTCTAGGCCTTTTTGCGCCGCTTGTCTCGCCCCCTTTGTCCCGTTCATCCGTCTCGTTCATCGGGCAACTGACCGACCTCCCGGCGAGCAGGCCGGGCGTGAACTCGTCCGCTTATGCTGCTGGCTTATCGGCAGACATGGACGTGATGATGGTGATGCCACTCCCAATGGCAATGACGATGATGGTCGTAATCGGCGAATGCCGGCGCCGTCGCACACAGCGTTGTCATAGCGACCACCACGGCGATACAGATCTTCTTCATAGCTTGGCTCCTCACAAAGATACCGATCGTAGACACAGCAGTTTTCGTACCTGATCGTCGTTCGTTAAGCGACTCCTCCATTGTCCTGTTTGCGAGAAAAGTGATTTCATAACTTAGGTATTTACCCTGGGTCATGGTCTTTCTACACTGTGATCACTGGCTGCACACAAACCCGTTTGCAGCGCTGTCCAAGACAATCTCTGGAGGTCGTTATCATGAACTCGCTTATCAAGGCTGTCGCTATTGCTGTTGCTCTCTCCGCTCCGGTCGTGTCGTTCGCCCAATCGAACCGGCCGCTGACGCGCGCCGAAGTGCGTGCGCAACTGGTCCAGCTTGAAAAGGCCGGCTATCGTCCGGGTGGCGACCAAGCTACTTACCCCGTTCAGATCGAGGCTGCCGAAGCGCGCGTTGCTGCTGAGAATGGCTCGACGAGCGGTGTCGGTGGTGTCGTGAGCGGCTCGTCGGAATCGGGCGCGCCCGCCGCAGCCGTGTCGAGCTATCCCGGCGAGCGTTCGCTTTACGTAGGTCACTAAGCCACGACCAAGCTGTCAGATTGGCGAGTTGTTAGCGACTAATCCGGTGGCTGACATCGCCCGCTGAACGCGCAGTACCCTCTGCGCGCCTCATAGCAAAATTGGCCCGCTACCGCCGCAATGGGCGGTAGCGGGCCAATGTTCGTATTGGATCGGCCGTTCGTCGGTTCGTACGCCTTGGCGGCCTTTAATCGATCGCTACGCCATGCGTTGCACAAGCCTGCCGCATGGCGCGCAGGACGATCGGCTGCATCTTCTCATTCCATGACTCAGGGTGTGCGTCGAGGTATTGATCCACGATCGTGCCGACTGCCCGGGTATTGGCATTCATGGCGCCGATACAGCGGCGGAGCTTCTCGACCCTCGCGTCCGGCGCGCCGAACACCGTGGAGTAGGAGAAGCCGTCGAGGATGCCAATGACGTAGGCGGCACGCATCGACTGGCTTCCGCCTCGAAAGTAGTTGCCGGTGAGAAACCCGTTGTCGGCATCGGATGCCGGACTGGCCTGCGCGGTGGAGCAAAGTGCGATGAGTGCCAGGGCGGCGATCGATTTGTTCATCTGCTGTCGATTCAAAAGAATAGGGTGCGCTATTGTGTGCCGCCATTGTGACGATGCTGCGGCGGCCTTCCAAATGCGCATCCGATAGTCTTTCCTGGACCTGTCAGACGTAGTTGCCCCGGCGATGCTGGGGCGGTCGGCGATGCGGGTGATGACGGGGCGGCGGCACCTGACGGCAGCGGCGCACGAGATGGCCGCGATACCAGACCCGTTTGCACACAACACGGGGATGCGCCTCGGCGCTAACGGGTGCGAATGCTGCGGCGCACGCCGCAAGCAGGATGAGCAATACAGATTTGCGCACGGATCGATCCTTCAATGACTTCGGACGGTGGGTTCAGCTTCGGATATGGGACTGTAGCAAGGAGACGTCGGGCAAGGCGAGTTTCGGTATCAAAGTAGCGGGGAGGTGCCCTGACGAGGGGCGCAACGCCGGATTTCATTACCCGTATTTTTTGAAAGCACGACCAGTTGGGTAAAACTGTTCGAATGCGCGTACGGTTCAAAGAAACGTTCCATCACGCCGATGAAGACGCCGAGACTCACGCCGTTGAAGGCGGGCTCGTCGATCGTCAACAGCACTTCTATACCGCGGACGAAGTTTGCCAGAGGCTTGGCGGGCATCCATCGCATGCAGGGGCGATGATCGAGTCCGGCGATTCCGTCGATCAGCGTCGACATCGATGTCGACGCCGAATGAGCATGCTGGTAAAGCAGGGCTTTGAGACCGGCAAGGTCCAGTGACAGCGCATTTGGCGTGAGCTGCGCAACGATACGCCAGAGACTCCTGTTGCCGTGCGCCAGCGTGGCGCTTCGAGTCGGGGCCCGCAGCATGGAAATCGTGCAGGCAAACGAAGCATCCTCATTCAACAGATCGCCGCCCGGCATGCCGAACGGCATGGCCGGCGGCAAGTCCCGATTGGTGCAGGTCAATTCGATGCCCAACGGACCCGGGTCCAGCTCGGCGGGTGTCGCCCCGATACTCACGAAGCAAATCTCGGTCTCATAGCCGGGGCGCTGCTGCGCGACCCATCGATCGCGACGGGCGAGCCAGTACGTTCGTGACGACTGGGCCGATTCGTCGTGCCGCATCGAACGGTAAGGCGGAATTTCCCGCACCACCTTGCCTGCCGCGGTCTGCTCGATCGTATAGACGGAATCGATCGAGTAGATCTCAGTGTTCGGAACGCGCGGTGCTTCGGGGATCACCGGGTACGAAAGGGCGTCGCGCGCGCCTCGAAGCGGCAGCGCTTCGCGTTTAAACAGGTTGATGACGGGCGTGCAGAAGAGCCGAAGATTGTCGGCCCGAAGGGTTCCCAATACGTGCGCCGCGGACGAGTCCTTCAGCACGTTTGCGACGGCGATATGCAGCGTCAACTTTTTGCATGAGCCGGTGGCCCGCAGCAGACGCGCGAAATCGAGGTCGATAAAGTAAAACTTCTCGGGAAACGCGAAGAACTCCATCAGCCGGCGAAACGCCGCCGGAGCATCCGGTTCCCCGCCGATCAGCGCGTCCTGATCTTCGAAGCCGACGGCACTGAACGGTAGGTGCGAGAGCGCTTTCCACCGACCGGACCCATCCGCTTCGGCAAACGCGGCGGTAGGGCGCATCAGCAGGGTATCGGTGAGTGCCGATACGAAGCTCTGCTGCCCGGTTAGGTGTATCCGCACCGGACTGCCGCCTTGCGTCGCGGCAAATGCTTCGGCTTCGGCGGCCGGTTCGAATGAGATCGAGACCAGACCGGTTGTGTGCGCCGGAAGCTGGGTGCTCATCGGCGCTGTCGCCGTCGCGGAATAACGGGCCTCCGTTAAACGCAGCGGCAGCACGGTCACATCGTAGACCGTACGAAACCGGCACTCGCCCACGCGAGCCTCCAGCGCCGCCCCGCGCTTGACCGTGACCGCTTCGGTCAGTTGGCCGGTGCGGGAATCCGTCGCGAACTGCGCGATCGAGCAGGATGGAATTGCCCGCAGATAGTGCGGGTACAGCATGTCCAGAAGCGCCTCGGTGAATTCCGGGTACTCGTCCTCGATCCTGGCGCCGAGGCGGGCACCCAACAGTGCCGAGGATTCGATCATGCGCTCGACGTGCGGGTCCTCCGAGTTGTCGCTCGCCATGGCGAGGCGGGCGGCGATCTTCGGGTTACGCTCGGCGAACGCGCGCGCGTACTGCCTGAGCAGCGAGAGTTCGCGTTCGTAAAAAGGCAGCAGTTCTTCCATTTGCGGGTTGCCGCTTCGAGCTCAGTGGACCTGCGGATATTACCGGGAAGGGCGGGGCGGCTGTCTTAACAGGGGGTTAAGCAGGCGTGCCACGCCGAGTGTGGCACGCTCGCGTTGCAGGGCTTCGAGGTTGTCGAAAGCGAAACGCGCGCCGCGCAGCCGTTCGACCCGCCTGACTTCTGAAATGCCGACGAAATACGGCATCATGTAGCGCAGAAACACCAGCGGCGACAGGATGAGCGCCGCACCAACAGCGGCCTGAAACTGATCGTTGCCGTGCGTGCCGAGCGACGCACCGGCAATCGACAGCATGGCCACGCCGATTGCCGAGCCAATCGGCGCATACCAGCTTGACGACGGCCTGCGGCCGGCTGTGCGCGGGCGCACAATCCTGGCGACTCTCTCTTCTCTGACGACGAGGGTCGGGCTGGCCAGGCTCGTAGCGAATTGAAGCCAGTGCGCGCGTTTTTCGCTGTGGAAGTAGATAAGGTAGACGGCACTCAGCAACACGAGGTACGCAAGAACGACGGCCACCATCGACCGCTGCGACAGACCGAACGGTTCCGCAATGGTTTCGCACACAGCCGCTGCGAAGAGACTGAAATTGAGCCGCATGAGTATGCTCATGCCCCGGTGGTAGGCGCTATAGCGGGTCGCAAAAAATGCCGCAAAGATGCTGAAGGCGAAGACAGCCACGAGCATCACCGGCACCAGCCACACGAGGACGGGGAAACTCGTCGCAATCATGAAGCCGGCGACGGCATTGAACACGAACATGCCGAACGGCATCCTGATCAGGGTCTTTTCCATAGGATCAGCTTACCAGTGGTGACGTGCCGCCAGGTCGTCCCACCAGCCGCCAATCCGCTTTCCATAGTGGCGCGACACGAAGACCTGAACCGTCAGCCCCACGCCGAAACCGACCGCGAGTACGGCAAGGACCGGCACCTCCACAGGCGCCCCCACCACCAGCGCCACGACGCCAGGCACCGCGGCGCCAGCGCCCCAGCCGGCCAGCCAGCCTGCTGCGTTAGCGGGTTGGCTGTGTGCTTCCAGGCTTGCAAACTGATGCAGATTGTCCGCATCAATCGAGTCCAGGATGGCCTGCGGACCTAGCGCAAGCAATCCGCCCGCACCCACGCCGGTAATGCGTCCGCCCAGGGTTTCTCCAAACCCTTCGAGGTTGACGCGATTTTTCGCCTCGAGCGCTTCAAGTGCCGCCTGGCGATACGCAGGAATACGCACGACATTGGCCGCCGCACGCCCTTTGATTACGTAACCGGCAGCCTTTTTGCCCGCTGGAATTTCGAAGGCCCACTTGCCGTCGATACGCACGATCTTGAGCGTACTGCCGAAGCGCTTCTGCGCCGATTTGATGCCCTGGTTTCCGCCTTTTCTTGCCCACGCAAGAAGCTTTTGCCTGGCCTGGTCCGGGATATCGAGCAAGTCGGAGGTCGGCGCTTTGGGCACCAGCGACAGCGCGGAGCCCGCAGCAGTGGCGGCGGTGGCGCCGATATTCGACGGCGCGTAGAACGCGTTGAGAATGTCCCCGGTGAGACCCGGGACCGTCTGTGCTTCCTTGTACAGTTTGCCGAACTCGGTCTTGTTGAACTCCTGTTCGACCTCTCTGAGCGCCTGTTGAAGCATCACCAGATCGTTCGCGCGTTGTTCGGCCGTCAGGCTGTCGTCGTATTTGAGCTCGGCGATGAGATAACGCGACACCGCCCTCGAGTCGGCCGGGTAGAGACCGCCGAGATCGACGAGGACGGGCGTTACCTCCGATTGGCGAGCGCCGCCGAATCCGACGCCCGGCAATGCGCTGGGCCCAAGCATGCCCCCATTACCCATGAGTGGGCCCGGGTTGTCGGCGGTGCAAGCGTAAAACTCGGTATCGCTCATATTTACCTGCGTTATCGGATCAATCGTGGGCGAAAAAATTACTGTTTTATTCAACATGCATAATGTGAAGCAATTATTGCTGAACATTAATAAGCATTCGCTAAATTGTTAATTTTTGCCGAGATTGTTCATAGCCTGAAACGCGCAATATAATCGCGAGGCGGATTTTGTCGGACTCTCAGGGCTTCGACATTGTATGCGCATAACTGACCACCAGGAAACGGGGGAACGCCATGCAGATGTCTGATCCAAGCAGTTTCTTTGGACTGCAGAACAGCAGGCTCTTTTCGATCGATACCCCGCTGTCCGGCCAGTCCCAGCTGCTGGTTAGCGATTTCAGCTGCAGTGACGAGCTGTCCCAGCTCTTCAATATTGAGGTCGGGCTGGTCTCGCAGGATGCAACCATCCAGCTGAAACAACTGATTGCCCAGAAGGTGTCAATCGAGTTACAGATTAATGACGGATCGACACGTTATTTTAACGGCTACGTCACGCGATTTATTCACCTTGGTACCGACGGCGGTCTGTCCACCTACTCGGCAACGGTGCGCCCGTGGATCTGGATGTTGGGCCGGCGCTTCGACACGCGTATTTTCCAGGACAAAACCGTGGAGGACATCCTTGGCGATGTCTTCTCGCAATACTCGAAGCTGGCGTCCTATGAATTTCGCGTTCGCAAGGATCCGAAGCCCTATAGCTATTGCACCCAGTATCGCGAGTCGGACCTGAACTTTGTGCGCCGGCTGCTCGAGCAGGAAGGACTCTACTTTTATTTCGAGCATACGAAGGACGCTCACAAGCTGATCATCACGGACGATTCGCAGGGAGCCAAGGCAATCGATGGCGACTCCACGCTGCGATATGCGACGGGTGAGATGCTCGACAACGAGAGCGTGGTGACGAGCTGGCGCGCCGACCGGCAACTCGAGTCGGGCCGCATCAGCATGAAAACGTTCGACTACAAGGCACCGGCTGCGCGCCGCTTTGTGTCGGCCGATACGACCACGGATCAGGGCGATGCCGAGCGCTACGAGATTTACGATTACGTTGGCTTGCACGGATTCGACTCGACGGATCGCGGCGAGGAGTTGACGCGGTTTCGACTGGAAGCACTGGAAGCGGCGGGCAAGGTTTTCATTGGCGCGAGCAATTGCCGGACGCTTAGCCCCGGACGGTTTTTCCAGTTGACCGGGCATTACGACCATGACTCCGGCACGCAGGAGGACAGCCAGTTTCTGATTCTCTCCGTTAGCCATCATGGGACGAATAACTATCAGTCGCATGAGGGTTCTGCGACGTACTCGAACAGCTTCGTGTGCATCCGCAAGAAGATCCCGTTCAGGCCTTCGCTGAGTACCCAGAAGCCGATGATTGCGGGGCCGCAAACGGCGTTCGTGGTTGGTCCGAAGGGCGAGGAAATCTACACGGACTCGCTGGGTCGCGTGAAGGTGCAGTTCCATTGGGACCGTCTGGGACAGAAGGACAATCGCAGTTCGTGCTGGGTACGTGTGGGGCAACCATGGGCGGGCGGGGGATTCGGGGCGATCCAGATTCCGCGCGTTGGCGACGAGGTTGTCGTTTCATTCCTCGACGGCAATCCGGATCGTCCGCTCATCATCTCGCGGGTGTACAACGCGCAGAACATGCCGCCGTGGGATTTGCCGGCCAATGCGACGCAGAGCGGTTTTTTGACGCGTTCGAGCAAGGGCGCGACAGTCGCGAATGCCAACGCGATCCGCTTCGAGGATATGAAGGGGCAGGAAGAGGTCTGGATTCACGCGGAGAAGGACCAGCGTATCGAGGTCGAGAACGATGAGTCGCATACGGTGGGTAACGATCGTACGAAGACCGTTGACCATGATGAAACCGTGCAGGTCAACAACAACCGCACAGAGACGGTTGGCAACAACGAGACGATTACTGTTGGTGTGAATCGTACCGAGCAGGTGGGCGGTAATGAGGCGCTGTCGGTAGGGGGGAATCGCAATGAGACCATCAGCGGGATGGACAACCTGGTGGTTGCGCTGACATCGACCGAGACGGTGGGGCTTGCGAAGGCGCTCACGGTGGGTGGGGCTTATACCGTGACGGTGGCGGGCGCGATCAATTCCGCGGCCGGTCTCGCGAGCGCCGAGGAAGTCGGGCTATCGAAAACCACTATGGTGGGCAAGAGCTATACGGTTACCGCTGGGGATCGGATTGAGCTCAAGGTCGGCAAGGCCCGCATCGTGATGGAAAGCAACGGTGATATTTCGATTACGGGTGGGCAGATTCGCATCGCGGCAGACGGACCAACAACAATTATCGGCAAGGACGTAGATATCAATCCTTGACGAATCAGTAAGAGGTCGCCGTCATGTCATTCATTAACCATACGCCGTTCGATGCGATCGGTTACGCGGGGGTCACACCCACCGGTGACACGTTTGATGTTGTCGTCCTTAAAACGACCTTGGCGTTTGCTACCGATGGTTCACTTTCCCTTGTCGACGAGCAACCGGGGCTGACCGTCGCGGACGTATTTCTTGGTGAGCCGAACGTTTCCAGTGTCTCGCACGAGAGCGACTTCTGCCACTGGAAACCTCGTTGCGACGTTATGGTGCGAGGTACCGCGCATGCCCCGGGCGGGCAGCCTGCCGAGCAATTTACCGCCAGTCTTCGGGTCACTTCTGCCGTCCCGCGAAGCGGACCGGAATTCGGCATGCCGAGCAATTCCCCCACTACCCAAACGTTGTTGTCGAAAACACTGTCTATCACAGGCCCGCGGTGGTTCATCAGGCGCAACGGTATTGTTCGACTCACCAGTCGGCTGATTAGACTGGCGACGTTGGGTCTTGTGCGCATACCCGATTGGCGATTGACAAGGCCGACACCGATCACGACATTCTCGCTAAGATACGAGCGCGCTTTTGGCGGTTGTGCTCGCGTGCAGGTGGACGAACCTGCGGCCAAACGCGTAGCCAAATCGGCGTGGCGAACGGGAGTCACCTACGGCAGTTTGCTAAAGGCTTGGCAGGAAAGTGGCCAATCCGAAACGCTCGCTGAGGCACACTGGCCAGGCAATCCGATCGGGACCGGATTTGCTCCGGGTTGGTGGCTAAATGCGACGCAGGCTCGCCGGGTCTCCGCACCGCAAATAGAGCTGGCAGCGGCACGCATTTCGGTCGGTGATTTTCTAGCGGCATCGGAGGGCAGACTACCCCCCGATTTGCCCAGTCAAATTCCGGCTGGTTTCGGCCCGCTGAACCGATCCTGGGCGCCACGATGTGATCTGCTGGGGACCGTTGATGACGCATTCATAAACAGCGACGCGCCGCTGCCTCGCGATTTCGACTTCGCGTACTGGAATGCGGCTCCGCCCGATCAGCAAACCGACTATCTTCATGGTGGTGAGACCGTCGAGTTGGCCAATCTGACTCGGGATGGACTCCTGACGTTCCAGCTTCCAAACGATAAGGTTTTCGCGTTTATCGAGTGGAGCGATGGAGATATCGATACGCCAGATCTGCATATAGACACGATGTTGATCGACACGGACGCCAGAAAGGTATATCTGACGTGGCGCCTGCGCGTGCAGCGTTCCGAGGGACGGAAAACTACCCGGCTCGAAGTTAGATGGCGTAGCGAAGCAGACGATCAGGTCCGCAAACGTCAGGTCGCGGACTGGCTCGCCTCTTTGGTTCAGCCAACGCAGGGGACGAGCCATGGCTGAGTTGGGTGCGCGTAAGGACAGCAAACTAAAAGCGATTGGAACAGCGCCCTCGATCAACAAAACCCCTATCGGCGGCGGAACGCCGCCTGTTGCTTATCCTGTACAGCACGATCTGTCAAATAGCGAAAACGCGGCAGCAACGGTTCGATTCAATGGACAAGCCGCATATAAGCTAGACGCCACTTATCAGGGCAAGACGCAGGGGGACGATCTGGGGACTGCTGGTGGCGTCAAATCCGGTACGGTCAACGGCTTGATCAAGCCCACGAGCGGTTCGGGAACCATCCGGATCGAAGGATATCCGCTTGTGCGGGTCGGTGACTCGTGCACGCTGAATAGCGGCAACTGTCCCGGCATATTCGTCGCGCAATCGGCTCCCTCTGGCTCGATCGCCGACGGGAAGGCGACGGTTAATACCGATCCGCCAGTCAAATTGACTCCTGCACAGCAGGAAGCTTGGTATCAGAAGTTATGGCACTGGGCGCAGAACAAGGGAACCGAGATGGGTGCGGCCGTGCAGCAGCCCGGGCAGGGTGCGATCGGCGCGCTAAAGAACATCGGCAACCTGCCGGCAGACATGTGGAACTTGCTGGCCACGGGTGCGACTGCACAGGCCGGTGCAGACATACAGCAATCCACTGTCATGGCATCTGCGTTCGGAAGCATGACTCCGACCGATGCGGCTGCGCAAAGTGCGCTTGCGCAGCAGATGATGACAAATCCGGGTGCGTCAGCGCCGACGGTATCTGAGCCGTTCGAAATGAGCAATCCGGCGCAGCGCGGAGGCTCAACTCTCCTGGACATCGCCGCAATGTTCACAGGGGCAGGTGAGGGCAAAGCCGCAATAACTGGTTTGAAGGAAGTCGGAGCGACCGAAAAGGTTCTCGCCACCGGAGAGAAGGTGATGGCGGGCGCCGAACGGGATGTGGCAGGTGACGCCGGCCGTGAGTTGGTGGAACATCCGAAGCCACTGGGCGACAAGCCACCCGAGACACTAGGGGACCCGGAAAGCCCCGGCGACGGTGCAAAGATCCAACCGAAAGAAAAACTTCCCGAAAAGAAAGTGCCATGTTTCCATCCCTATGACAAACCGGGATTCAAGAAACTATCTCCAGCAGAACAGCGTGAGTATCTGCGAGAATATGCGAAACAGTTGCGCGGACAGCAAGACGCGATCAACGGTCTAACCGCGAATGAATTCCAGGCGGCTCGGGATGCTTACACGGCGGTTGGCAGAAATCCCGTGGCCGATGGAATGCAGGAGGCGGCCAGAGAGGATTTCATCAACCAGGTTCGAAAGAGTATAGGTCGATCACTCATGGCGTCTGGAATGGACCCAGCAGATGCACTTGCTGAATCGGCAAGCCGAGCGGACTCTGTCGCAAGTTCGCTCGCCGCACTGCATGAACCCGACATGGTTGCCGGAGGTTGGGCAAATCCCGATCCGACCCGGATGGGGAGTTCGAACATCAACTCGTCAATTGGCGCAAGTTGGAATCAGGGCGGTCGTTTAGGCGGGATGGATGAGATGGCCGAAGATGCGATCAAGAATGGTAAGGGAAGCGCTTTGATGAATGTAAAACTTGAACCGTGCCGTGGCAAGGGGATGCGATGAGAGACAAATTGTTTTCGTTCTTTATCTCGCAGTTTGGTGAAGCCACAAGCCAGGTAACCGTACCTGACGAGAGCCTCGCAAAATTCCGAGGAGTGCTTCCGGATCAATTGCTTGCTTATTGGAAAAGCGAGGGCTGGTGCGGTTATCGTGATGGCTTGTTCTGGACGGTGAATCCCGACGACTACGCAGACGTACTCGACATGTGGCTGGAAGACACGCCATTCGAAGAAATCGACAGCTATCACGTTATTGCGAGAACGTCCTTTGGGAAGCTATTCGCTTGGGGAGAAAAGACTGGACCCAGCCTCACAGTTTCGTGCCCCATACACTCTCTGATCGCCCTGGAAAAAGATTTGAAGAAACCCCTGGCGAATCCGAATCATGAAATCTCCATGTTTTTTGCTGGCACGACACCCGGCGAATGCGACCTCAAGGACGAGGACAAGAAACCAATGTTTGAAAGGACGTTGGCCAAGCTAGGACCATTGCAAGCTGAAGAGATGTACGGGTTTGAGCCCGCTTTAGTCGCTGGCGGTCGCATGGACGTGGATCATCTCAGGAAGGTCAACGCCGATATACATTTGACGATCCTGCGTCAGCTTGCGCCTCCGCGGATTCCTTTCGGCGCACCTAAGAGTTGAACTCGCTGACGAACAGCCAAATGCTGTTCGAGCGGCTTGCCGTCCCGCAGAATGTCCATAAAGAATGCCGCACCTGGCGTAACAAGAGTACGGCCGAACAGATTGCGGACGTTCGAGCCATCTTAGTGTCCTACAGCACGATTGATGGTGGGCACTACCCTGAGAAATGATGCGCGGCGCTGGCAACCCCGCTGCACAACGTTGTTTTCCAGTGCGGGAAGCGATCAAGAAACTCTTGAGGTACGTCGCAACGCCAGCGATTGTCAACGTTTGACACGTTGGTAGTCCGGGCCGGATTGTGGAGCACCGGGTATGGGACCAGCCCCGCAAATCGTTGGGGCCTTTGTTGGGTCAAGCACAGAAAAAGAAAAAGGGTTACACGCCGAAACGTGTAACCCTTTGATTCTATGGTCGGAGCGATAGGATTCGAACCTACGACCCTCTGATCCCAAATCAGATGCGCTACCAGGCTGCGCTACGCTCCGACGAATCAAAGATCATATCTTGTCTGACCTGGCGCCGTCAATCTCGAAATGAGAAAAACCTGAAGCGGAGCCGTTAAAAAGGCGACACACGGTCAACACGCGGTCCATATGCGGTCCACACGCGCGCCACCCTCGTGGCCACCATCAACACGTCACACACCGTTCCCGTTCCCGCGCATCGACGGGTCGCTTCTGCCCATCGCGCAGCACACAAGCGCGTCGTTCGATCCAGACCGAATCGCCGAACTCATGCGTGCGATAACGATGCGCCTCGAGCTCCTCGCTCGCCCCCAGCAACGTCAAGGTATCCGTGAAGGCGCGCAGCAAGGCGTAGTGGCTCGTATCCGGTTCATGCGTGCCGGAGACGATCACATCGGCGACGCGCAACCGGGTCTGCGGCCCGATCCGTTGCGTCGCGACGCCGTCGCCCGCATGCACGATGCCGTCGGGGCTCGCCGCATGTTCCAGCGCCCGCACCACCGTCGTGCCGATCGCCACCACGCGTCCTTGCCGCGCACGGGTCGCCGCGATCAGCGCGGCAGTGGCCGCAGGAATGCGGTAAGGCTCGTCGAATGGCAAACGCTGATCGAGCGCCGCATCGCCCGTGGATGACAGGCCTGCTGCGTGCGTGAGCGTCGCAAACGGGATGCCGCGGGCATGCAGCGCATCGAGGGTGCGCCAGTCGAGCACGAAGCTCGCCGACGGTGGTTCGAACGCCACCGGTTGCGCGGCGATCGGTGTCCAGACGTCCCACAAGGCGAGCGGGTCCTGCAGATGCGAATACTGAACCGGCTTGCCTTGTTCAGCCAGCGCGCGCCAGATGTGGGCCGCATCGCCATGGAACTGCAGTTCGACCAGCCGCGGATGATCCAGCATCCGCACGATGGTTGCTGCAAGTATTCCGAGCGTCAGTTGATCGCCGGGCGCGAGCTCAGGCGGGGCGATGCGCGCTTCGGTCGGCGTACGGAAATCGCCTGCGCCGAATACCACGGCGGTAAAGCGCTGGACGTCTTCGGGGTCGAGCGACGCACGTCCCGCGAGGCGGATTTCGATCTGCGCGCCGCTGCGAAGGTGAATGCCTTGCAGACTCGCAGGCAGCGTTGCCGCGTCGTTCGCGATGACGCAATCGCCCGGTCGCAACAAGTCCGCGAAGGCGCTACGGGGACGATGCTCGATGTGCCCGCGCGGATCGATCACCAGCAGCCGCGCATCGTGAGGGCGTTGAACAGGCAGGGTGGCAGCGCGCATGCTCATGCTCGTACTCCGTCAACGTTAGTGGTCTCGGTGGCGGCCTGCCGTAGCGCCTGCAATGCCGCTTCGATGGCATCGGCGAATTCACGGGCGGCCTCGGCGGGGCGCTTCAAGGTCGCAGGGTCGTCGCCGGGCGCGGCCAGTGCATGCAGCGGCGTGTCCATGTCGCCGGGATCGAGCGACAGCACGCGCACGCGCTGGGCCGCCAGCTCCTTGTCCCAGATGCGGCTCAGATGCCGCAGCGCAGCCTTGCTGGCGCCATACGCACCCCACGTCGGATACGGCTCGATGGCCGCATCGCTCGAGACGTTCAGCACCACTGCGCCGCCTCGTTCGCGTGCCGCGGCGGTGAGCGAGCCGAGCAAGGTGCGCGTGAGGCGGAACGGTCCGAGCAGATTGGTCGCGAGTGCCGTCTCGAAGTCTTCGCACTCGGTGTCGGCGAGCAACGCGAGCGGCACGGGCCCCAGCGCCGACGCGTTGTTCACCAGCACGTCGACGCCGCCGAGCAGGCCGCTGATCTGCGTCGCCAGCGGATAGATGTCTTGCTTGTCCGCGATATCGCCGACGATCCCGGCCACTCGCGAGCGCGCCGCGGCCACTTCGGCCGCGCGCCGCTCGTGGCGTGCGACGAAGGCGACGCTCGCGCCGCGCGCCAGCAGTTCGTCCAGCAAGGCGAGGCCGAGCCCCGAGGTGCCGCCTGTGAGCGCGACGCGGATGCCATGCAGGGTCTTGGGGGTGCGTTTCATGCGGGTTCTCCGGTTCAGGGCGAGACGATCGCTTTACCTGCGCTGTCTCGATGGCCCGATAATAGGAACCCCACGCCGCACGGCCGAGTGCGATGTCCAACTCCTTGTCAGAAAGTCGATACGATGGACGAGACCGCTTACGAACCCGCTCGCGAGACCGCACCGGATACGGCACACGCGGCCCAGCATCTGGCGCGCAATCTGGTGGCGTTACGGCATGCCCGCGCGCTCACGCAGGAGGGGCTCGCCAAAGCGTCGGGCGTGCCGCGCTCGACGGTCGCGAATCTGGAGTCGGGCGAGGGCAATCCGTCGCTGGCGGTGCTGATGAAGGTGGCGGGTGCGCTCGGCGCCCCGCTCGACGAGTTGCTCGCCTCGCCGCGCGCCAAGGTGCGCAAATGGTCCGTCGACGATATCTCCGCGCAAAATCGCGGCAATGGTTTGACGATCCGTCCGCTGGTCCCGGAGCCGATGCCGGACGGCATCCTCGAGACGATGGCCTTCGCACCGGGCGCCTATATGCGCGGCACGCCGCATCTGCCCGGCACGCGCGAGTATTTCACCTGCATGGAAGGGCGAGTCGCGATTTTCGTGGCGGGAGAACGGCACGGACTGACGACGGGCGACGTGCTCGCGTTTCCGGGGCATGTGCCGCATTCGTATCGCAATGAGGATACGCAGAGCGGGGCGTTGGGGGTGTCGATCGTGGTGCTGGCGAAGGCCGGCGTATAGCCGCACTCAAGCTTGCCGCCCAGGCTTTAGTGCCTCGCAGCAAGCTCAGTCGCAATAACAGGTGGTGGCACGTTGCGCGGATCGCGCACCGCGACGGCCACGCAGCTTAGTGTTTGCGCCGTATCCGGTCGAGCATGTGATGCTCGGACAACCAGTGGTGCATCATCCCTTCACCGTTGTGTTCGTGCCGGTAGGTCCGCGATTCGAAAATCGACAGGCCGATCAGCACGAGCAGGCCCACGCCGAGCCCGATGAAACCCGCGATCGATTCGGTGTCCATGGCAGCCTCCTTCGACGATTGCAGCCATGCGTACATAGTAGTTCAGACTCCACGAAACGGGGCATGCGGCACACATCGCAACGTGGCGCGGAAAGAATGCGGCGCTGCAGCGGCCGGCCCTTTGCAGGTAGACTCTCGGCGCGCCAGCATTAATTATTTTAGAGAGTCTATGAATCGCGCCCTTTTGCTTGTCCTTGCTGCGGTGGCCCTTGCGGGCTGCTCGAACGATCCCGCTTCCGGTCATCACGGTCCGCCCCCGAAAGATCCACCTGACTACCACGGCGTACCCACCGACGACCGTCCGCCGTCCATGCTGGACACGCCGGATACGGTGCAAACTGCGCCGCAGCAGGCCGCGCCGCAATAGCGTACGGCTGGGTGAAGGGGGGGCGGCAGCGCCCCGGCATGCCTGTGCAGGCATCAGGCATCATGCGTTATGGGTCGCTGCCGGAGAAAAGAGGAGGCGAAGCGCCGGCGCGGGCACGCCGACACTTCTGACCCGCGCAGACTGTTCGCGCGGAGAGCGCGGGCTGACCCCATTCTAGGGTGCGCGGCCCGCGCGATATGTATGCGCTTGTTTCAACCCGTAACCGGAATACGCAGCGCCGAGCGCCTTGGGCACGCGAGCGCGAGCGGCTAGATCAACCGCGTTCCTGCACGCAGACCCACGGCGACACCACCACCGCCCAGAGTTCCGGATCGCGCGCGGCGAAATCGGCGGCAGTCTCGGCCTGGATGCGCTCCAGCAGTCCCGATGCGAGCCACTGGGTGACCTGCGTAGTATCGTCGCTGGCGATGGCCTCGGCGACGCTCACCAGATCCAGGTCACGTGCGACGTGCAGCAGGATGCCGCGGGCAAAGAAGCGCTCGAGCTCCGGCCAGCCGATTTGCGCGGTTTCCGCAAGCAGCGAGAGGTAGAGCGGACTGTGGGCGGCTTCGTTCGAGGTCATCGGAGTAGAGGGTGGCTGAGCGGCGGCCGTTACTATAAACCATCGGAGCGCGGCCGCCATGGCTGCCGCGGGTTCCGGTACGCTTGCGATTTTGCGCCTGATTGGCGCGCGGTTTTTGTTTTTACCTTACCGGACCGTGATGGTCTTTGGGGCGGCACGCGCCGGCACCGAACAGGAACAACTTTTTCATGTCGCTCACTTCTTCAACGCCGGCCGCCGGCGTTCACACCGTCGCCGACGCGACCCTCGCACGCGAAGACGTGCAGCAACTGATCGGCGCCCACCGCCAGCCGCTGCGCTTCGAAGACTGCGACTTCGAGGGCGCGGACCTGTCGCGGCTCGATCTGCGCAGCGCCGAATTTCATCGTTGCAGCATCGTCGAGACATCATTTTTCGGCGCCGCGTTGACGCAAACTCGCTGGCTGCGCTGCCGCGCACGGCAGGCGGATTTTGCCTCCGCAGACCTCGTTGATGCCGTGTTTCAGTCCAGCGATCTCAACAACACGAGCTGGCGCCGTGCCAAGCTTGCCTCGGTCAGTTACAGCGGTTGCAAGCTGACCGGCGCGAACTTCGAGGATTGCAGCGCGCTCGGTCTGAGCTTTGCCGAAACGCTGCTGATCGGCGCTTATCTGCGTGGCCTGTCGTTTCGCAAGGCCACGCTGCAGGAACTGGATTTTTCCGATGCCGATCTGGCCGGCGCCGATTTTCGCGAGGCGATCTTCGAAGGCGGCAGTCTCAAGGACGCGAGCCTCAAGGGCGCCCGCTTCGACGGCGCCGACCTGCGCCTCGCCGATCTGAGCGGCGTGCGGCTCGTCGACGCGGGACTCTTCAAGGGCGCGACGATTTCGCATCAGCAAGCCGCCGTGCTGGTGACCGAACTAGGTTTGCGCGTCCTCTGAGGCGACCGCAACAGGCCAGCGAACGATGCCCGGCGCCGGGCGTCATTCGAGGCGAGCTGTAATCCCGGCGCGAGTCGATCTCGAATGTGCGGAAGCGCGCAATCAGCGGTTTATCTCGGCATATTTAACAGATAAAATGCTCCGCACGATGCGAATAAATCCAAAAAATATGATGATAGTCGGCGCCGGCATCCAGATGACTTTGCGATTTAATCTGCTGAAGGGTGCGCTTTCGCACTAAAGCCGACAGGTCGCAGTAATCAGAATTGGCGCGTTTTAAAATTTAACGTTTCTAGCTGGTCAGGCTGAACTTCCGTGCCGGGAGATTGCCTTTTGTGCCCTGTCCAGTAAGGGTTTGACGTTATTCGGTCGATGCCTTTCGTGGCCCGTTCGTGGCCACCGCCCCGTTTCATTCGACTCGTTTTATTCGATTTATCTCATTATTTTACGTTCACGGAATGCGTACTCCGTGCGCAGAGTCACACTGCCTGTCAAATTAATTGATTGCGCGGACTGGATTGCGTTGATAGATTCCGTGTTGGCGCATGGTGAACCGGTCCTTTACCGATATGCGCCGAACCCCCGTTAGCCCGGCCCTCGAGCCGGGCTTTTTTTCGCGTGATTATGGAAATTGCATTCGATGCGGCTAATTCGCTTTAATTGACATTCAGCGCGAGTTTCCACGCAATCTGTCCGATGTTACTGCTTGCAGCGGACCACCATCGAACGGTTCTTGACGTTCGCACCGAAGATGCCGCCGACGGTCCCGCCGGAAGTGGCGCCATTGTCGACGTCTTTCGAGATCACGTCGTAGCCGTACGCACCGCACACTTCGCCTGCGCGTTTGTAGCATTCGGCCCAACTCTCGCTCGCATCGCTGCCGCTGCAATTGATGGCAAAGCCGGTGTCGCCACTGGGAAGGTAGGTCATTTTGGTCGAACTGGCGCAGCCGCCGAGGCTCGCGAGCGTCAGGGCGGCGCAGCTCGTCACCACGGCGACGGCCGTTGCGGTCCAGCCAGATTTCATCGGAGGCTCCTCACAGGTGGGGTGGCGGACCCGGCGGTTCGCCGGGTCCATTTCAGATGGAGCGTCGCACGGGAGCCGAGGTTCCCGTGCGCGCAGTCCAAACCACTGGAGACGCAATTAGCGTGCCGGTAGCGCGCGCGACGGGTCGATCGAGCGGCCCTGATAGCGCAATTCGAAGTGGAGCATCACGCGGTCCGTGTCGGTGTCGCCCATTTCGGCGATCTTCTCGCCTTGCGTGACGCTCTGGCCTTCCTTCACGAGCAGCACGCGGTTATGCGCATACGCGGTCAGATAGTCGGCATTGTGCTTGATGATCAGCAGGTTGCCGTAGCCGCGCAGACCATTGCCGGCATACACCACGGTCCCGGCGGCGGCCGCGACGACCGGCGTGCCGGCGGCAGCGGAGATGTCGATGCCTTTCGAGCTCGAACCGTCGAAGCGGCGGATCACCGTGCCGTTGGCCGGCCAGATCAGCGAGATCGAGGTGGCGGGCGTTGGGGACGGCGACACGTCGTCCGGTGCGCTACGCGGTGCCGGCGCGGCCGCGGCGCCGCCACGGCTGCTGCTGCGCGCGCCGCTGCTCGCCGTCGCCGACGTGATTGGCGCCGAATTGCCGGGGGGCGCCACGCGCAGCACCTGGCCGACCTCGATGCTGTCCGGATTCGCCAGATTGTTCCAGCGCACGATGCTCTGGACCGACTGCCGGCTGCTGCGGGCGATCTTCGACAAGGTATCGCCCCGTTCGACGCGATAGAACCCCGGACCGACTGGTGCAGACCCGCACGCGGCGAGTACTGCGAGCAACGACACGCACGCGAGCCGTTTCATTCTTCTTGTTCCCAACATTGGACCTCGCAAAGCGCTGTCGCGCGCCGATCCCGATCACGCGACAGGTGGGCAAAAACGTCCGATTCTAACGGTTTTGCAGCGCAACACGCGAAACGGAATGGCGCCGCGCGGATGGTACGGCGGGCACACAAAAGCCGCACCGCCGTGGGCGGCGGGCTTTATGCGTGGCGAATCAGCGCAGCGCGCCGACGGTGATGCGCAGCGCGGCTGTCTCTGTCTGGCCCGGTTCGAGCCAGCGCAGGCCGAGGCCGTTGTGGATCGCATCGGGCAGGCCGAGCCAGGGTTCGATGCAATAGAAGTCCGACCCGGCCGCCTCGGTCCACGTCGTGACCGCGTACCAGGGCACGGAGCCCGGTCGTTGCAGGTCGATCGTGATGGTGCGGTTCAGGCCGGGCGCGACGAGCTTGAACGGCTGGTCCGGCACGCCGTCGAGACAGTGGAAGCGGTCGAGAATGCCTGCCTCGTCGAGCGTGTAGCGCGGCTCGCCAGGCTCGGCGGCGCTGATCGAACCGTCGGCCTGCTGGTAGCGTCGCACGGTGCGCGGCAGTTCCAGCACGGTCTCGCCGCGTTGCGTGTGGGGCAGCGAGAAGTAGAAGTGATGGCCGGCGTAGTAGGGCAGCGCCGCGCTGCCGGTGTTGACGGTCGTGAGTTCGACGTCGAGCGTGTGATCGTCGGCAAGGCGGTAGGCCGCTTCGAAGCGGAAGCCGAACGGGTAGCCCGTGCGGGTGGCGTCGCTGTCGGTGAGCGTCATGCGCAGCGTGGCGCTTGTACCGGGCCCGGTGGCAGCCGTGGCTGCCGTTGCGGCAGGTTCGAAGCTCGCGGCGAACGGCAGATCGCGCGCGAAGCCATGCATCGGCAGATCGCGCACCGTGCCGGCGGCGTCGCGCCAGCGGCCGATCTGGCCGTCGACGCGATGGCGTCCGAGAAACGGGAACAGCAGCGGATTGCCGCCGCGAATTTTGGTGGGATGGTCCCAGTCGGCCACGTCGGGCCAGTGGATCACCGGCTGGCCGTCGATATGCCACGACAGTAGCCGGCCGCCGGTTTGCGGCGCGAAGCGCAAGAGCGATGCGCCTTGTGCGATCTCGATGATGTCCTGATGCTGGAATTGGGCCATGTTCGACGGTCTGGTTGGAAGCGGTGGATTCATTGCGCGGCGCCAAAAGGGCGCCGCGAGGCCGATTTTGCGCTGCTTTGGGCTACGGGGAAACCCTTCTCGGGCAATTACGGGTTCGCGCCGCCGGCAAGGGTGACGATAATTCGTCTGACCGCCCGGCCGTTTAAAGCGCCGGGCCTGACTGGCTCCCGGAGGCGTCATGGATCTCGCAATGGCAATGGGCGTGGCCCTGTTCGGCATGTTTGCCGTCAGCACGGTGTACTTCTTTTACCAGCTCGGACGCTGAGCGCCGCTGTCCTGATACCTGCCGCGCCGCCGCCTGCGACGCGAGTCTCTCCCGTTCGTCACCTCGCATAGCTTGGCCGCCCGGGCGGCCCAGATGGCTTGCTACGGCGTAACAACCGTTTCGAGTTGTGACGCAATGCCGCAAAATTTCCCCAAACGTGGCTCAAACGCTTGGCGCTGACATAGCGGCCAGGCATAATCGGTGCGCTTCCAGGCGTCGGCTGCAGTCAGCCGGCGTGCTGTTCCTTGATTCTTCACTCACTAAAAGGACCGCCGCGTGAGCTTGTCGTTTCTGATTTTTCTGAGCGTGCTGCAAGGCGTCACGGAACTGTTCCCCGTCAGCAGCCTCGGTCACACCCTGCTCGTGCCCGCGCTGTTCGGCATGCATATTGACGAGCACGCGCCGCAGTTGCTGCCGTTCCTCGTCGCGCTGCATCTCGGCACGGCGCTCGCGCTGCTGTGGTACTTCCGCAAGCGCTGGATCGCGCTGATCGGCGGCTTCTTCGCCTCGTTCGGCGGCCGCCGCAACGACGACAGCCACATGATGTGGGCGTTGATCATCGGCACGATACCGGCGGGTCTCGTCGGTCTGGTACTGGAAAAGCGCCTCGAGCGGCTGTTCCACGATCTGCGCATCGTGGCGATCGCGCTGATCGTCAATGGCGTGCTGTTGTGGTTCGGTGACCGCCTGCAACGCGCGCGTGCCCATCAGGCGCCGGAGAAGCTGACCTTTCGCCAGGCGTTTTTTGTCGGGCTGGCGCAGATCGGCGCGCTGATTCCGGGCTTTTCGCGCAGCGGCTTGACGATGATCGCCGGCGGTGCGGCCGGTCTCAGCGCGGAAAAGGCGGCGGAGTTTTCGTTCCTGCTCGGCACGCCGATCATTTTCGCGGCGGGCATCCTCGAGCTGCCGAAGCTGTTTCATGCGCCGGGCCAGCTCGGCGACGCGCTGCTCGGCGGCGTGTTGACCGCGATTGCCGCGTATCTGAGCGTGCGCTTCCTGATGCGCTTTTTCGAAGGACGCGGGCGCCTCGCGAGCTTCGGCGTGTACTGCGTGATCGCGGGTATCGTTTGTCTCGGCTGGTTCATGCTGCACGCGCAACCGGTCTGAGCGCACAGCGGCGATGATGCGGGGAGGGGCGCGGCAGCCGGACGGGGCCGCGCTGGCCTGTGTGGCCGGTTCGGTTATAATCCGGCCCCTGTCTCGCTGTTGAGGCTTGCCGGATGGCTGACATGCGGTACTGGTCGGGCTGTCGTGCGACAGCGGCCGGGTAGCCGGCAGCGGCCGTTCCACACGGCCGCTTATTGATCGGCCGAGGCGTTTAGTGGCCGGTCGGTTAAAATTTCAGCGGCGCCTCGTATTTTCCGCCCTTAGCTCAGACGGATAGAGCAACGGCCTTCTAAGCCGTAGGTCACACGTTCGAATCGTGTAGGGCGGGCCACCCATCCCCAGTCGCAGAGATTGCACTGCGGCGATTCAATCGTCATCTCCCTCGCCAATCGCGCGGCGCGACACTCGCGCAAGTCTGCGCAATCAGGAAAGAAACGGAAATTTATCGGACATCAACCTATCTGGAATGCGGTGAGATTATGCGGCTCTCGCCATATGACCGGACCGGCCATTGTCAACCGCAAAATCAGCACTCCTGTCTCTCACGCCCGCATGCGTCGATGAGCGCCGCGCCGTTGCCAGGTTTGTGCCCAACGACCCGCTCCCCGAACTCTCCGTGCACGGCTGCGTCGTCTTCTACGCCGGCAAGCCGATCCATGAAGCGGCCTCGCCCGACGCTGCCGTGGTCTACCGCGATCGTCTGATCAACCTGTACACGTGACGCAGTGCTCCGCTGCCTTACCGTGCCTTCCTGAAGCTCAAGCTTGCAGCGGCGTCGACGTTATCCCGTGTGTCACCCTACACCGGAGGCTCATATGTCGGCAGCAACGCTTGATCAGATTGCACAGAAAGTGCGTATCAACCCGATCGTGATTGTCATTGGCAGCGGCGAGGCTACGCGCTCTTTGCGTTACCGCGGCAAACATACGCTGCACGCGGTACTGGGTTTTCTGCGCAACCAGCGCGAATCGCGCGCGCTCGTGTACAGCCACAGGACGAACGGACAGATGTTATGGATCGACGTCCAGACCGGGGTCTTTTGCGACCTGCACTAGCAGCGTAAGCCGCGCGCCTTTAACAGCAGGACTGCGAACCGTTAACGCGCCGGCCGCTCCCGCTTGACCCAGGCTTGCACCGACGCTCGTTGCCACTGATGCGTCGCGTAGTCGGCGAGCCGTTGCGGCACCGCATCGCCGTTCAGCACCAGACGGTTGAGCATGAGCGCGAGATCCACGTCGGCAATACACCACTCGCCGAAGAGATTCGGCGAGCCGCTCGCAAGCAGCGCCTCGGCCGCAGCGAACAGCTTGCCGGCGGCCGTGCGAGCCGCATCGGAAAGCGGGGTGTCGCAAGGCCCGTAGAACAGCACTTCCGTCGAACGTTCCTGGCGGATCGGCATGAGATCGCTGCGCAGCCAGGCCTGCACCTGGCGCGCCCGCGCGCGCTGGCGCCGATCGGCCGGATACAGGGGCGTGCCTTGAAACGCCTCGTCGAGATATTCCGTGATCGCCGACGACTCCGATAGCATGAAGTCGTCGTGGACCAGCATCGGCACGCGCTGCGTCAGCGACGGCGCGGCGAAGTCGGGTGCGCGATTGGCCTGGCAGGCGAGGTCGACGGTCGAAAGCTCGAACGACAAGCCCTTTTCATGCAAGGCGACGAAGACCGACATCGCATACGGGCTCGCGAATTGCGCGTCTGTGTAGAGCCGAAGATTCGTGGATGACACGGGGTTGTCCTCTGCGGGGAGTGGAGCGTGGGAAATCAGGCGGACTGCTCGCGCACCAGCTCGCGATGCGTCAGGTAGAGACGCAGGTCGAACTCGGTCTGATGGTAGCCCGGCTGCATGAACTCGCAAAGCCGGTAGAAGGCCTTGTTGTGGTCGTTTTCTTTCAGATGCGCGAGTTCGTGCACGACAATCATCTGCAGAAACTCGGGCGCGCCTTCCTTGAACAGCGAAGCAATGCGAATCTCTTTCTTCGCCTTCAGCTTGCCGCCCTGCACCCGCGAGATGGTCGTATGGAGTCCCAGGGCGTGCCGCAGGACGTCGAGCTTGCTGTCGTAGATGACCTTGTCGATGGCGGGGCCGCTGCGCAGGAATTCGCGCTTCAGGTCGGCGACGTATTCGTAGAGCGCGCGGTCCGTTTGCACCGTGTGCCGCTGGGGATATTTGTCGGCGAGGTAGGCGCCCAGTTGCTGTTCGGCGATCAGCCGGCGAACCTTGTCCTGGAGCGCGGCCGGATAGGCGCTAAGGTATTTCAGATGCTGCATGGCGGGGTCGCGGGTTCGGTTGGCGTGGCGAATGCGGCGGCCCGGCACTCCTCGATCAGGTCGCGAAACGTCGTGGCATTGCGCGTGTTGCTCGCGTTGCCCGCTGCGTCGTCGTCCGCGGCGCTTTCCGACAGGCCGCCCAGGCCGACGATCACCGTCGCCGGCATAGGTTGATTGCGGATGCGCCGGAGCAGGTTGCGCAGATACGGCGGCGACTCGGCGGCGTCGAGCGTCACCACGCAGAGAATCGTCGCGCTGTCCGCTTCCCGCGTTTCGCTGCGCGTGCTGCGGAATTGCTCGTAGGTCGTCGCGACCGTCGTGATGTTTTGCCGGCCGAGCAGTTGCACGGCAATTGCCGCCGCCACTTCATCGAACGCGCCGCGTCCCGAGATGCACAGCACCATGGCCGTGTCCGCGCCGTGCCCCTGCTGCGGGTCCGGCTTTTCAGCGCCGCCGTAATGCGGCTCGGTACGGCCGTGAGCGTGCGCGGCGTCGTTCGTCTCCGGTGTCCCGGTCGTCCCGATCCCGTCCGGCAGGCCGTCTACCGTTTCGAGGTTCTCGATGATGTCGATCACCGCCTCGTTGAAACGCATCAGTTGTTCCGCGGTCAGCACGCCGCGCAGCGCGTCGTTGCGGGCGAGTCGCAGCCCTTCCAGCGCCACCTGATCGTAGTAGTCGAGCACCGACATCTCGCCGAGCAGCCGGTCGGCCTGCACGATGGCCTCATGCGGATCGTCCGCCAGCAGCCGCTGATAGAACGTCTGCGCCGGTGTCAGGGCCGGCTGGTCGCCGAGCAGGATGGTCAGGAAGTTGAGCCGGTCGGCATAGCGGCCGAGCGTGACGAGGCACAGCGTCAAAGGCGTCGACAGCACGAGCCCGACGGGCCCCCACAGCCAGCTCCAGAAGATCGCAGCCACCACCACGGCGAGTGGCGAGAGGCCCGAGCGGCGGCCGTACAGGTACGGTTCGGCCACCTGGCCGGCCACCAGATCGACGACCACGAACAGGACCAGCGTCCACACGGCCATGGTCCACTGCGGCTGGATGGCGGCGGCGAGACACACCGCCAGCAAGGCGGCAATCCAGATGCCGATATACGGCACGAAGCGCAGCAACGCGGCGACCACGCCGAACAGCAGCGCGCCCGGCACGCCGATGCCCGCGAGACCGATGGCGAGCACCCCGCCCACGCTGAGATTCAGGCCCAGTTGCGCGACGAAATAGCGGCTCAGACGGCTCGCGGCGTCGTTGATGGCGGTGGTGGTGCGGTGCAGGTCGCGCGAGCCGAACAGGCTGATCAGGCGGTCGCGCAGATCCTCGCGTTGCAGCAGGATAAAAATGGTCACGACCAGCACGATGAAGGTCGTCTCCAGCGGTGCGATGACCGGCGAAAACGCCCGTTGGGCCAGTTGCATCGGCGTGAGGGCCGGCTCGTGCACTTCGACCGGCATGGGCGCCGGCGGGGCGTTGCGGTTCGCTTTGCCGAAACTGCGCGGCGCCGCCGGGCGCGACGGCGCGACCCGTTGCAGCGTCAGCGCGGCGCGGCCCAGCAGGACATCGGCCCGGCCGACGGTCTTTTCCTGCACGGTCTCGATCTTGCGTTCGATGGCGACCTGATATTGCGGCAGATCGGCGGCGAGCTGGACGATTTGCGCCGTGATGAGCGCGCCTGCGCCGAGCACGATGGCGAGCGCGAAGAACACCGCAATGAAAATCGACGGCAACTGCCCCATGCGCAAGCGCCGTAGCGCCGCCACCAGCGGCGCGAGCAGGAAGCTGAGCAGCACCGACAGCGTGATCGGAATCAGCACGGCGCGGCCGAAATACAGCCCGCACACCACGACGACGCCGGTGATCACCGACGCGAGGCCGTGCAGGCTGGGCGAGCCCGGCGGATACACGCGGTTTGACCGCCCGTGGGGCGGCAACGGAAGTTTCATTTTGGCGACATTCTGGTTGGCGGGACGGGGACAGCATCCCCAGGGCTCCGAAGATACAACTGCAGAGCATAGCAATCCACACGCCCGGGGCGCAGTTTCGGGCGCAAGCCGCTGGGGGCGGCTCCTGGGGCCCGGTTTTCCGGGCAGGGAACCCGCTAGCCCGTTTGCGTTCTGGGGGCGGTACTCACGGCGTGCCGTTACGGCAATAGGCGAGAAAGCCCGGCCGATCCGTCAGCCGCTGGAAATAGTCTGACACCGCGGGAAAGTGTGGATGGTCCAGCGGGGTGCTGAACCAGCGGTTGAGCGACAGGCCGATCGGGATATCCGCGAGCGAGAAATCCCTCCCGGCGATGAACGCGCCCGTCGCTTCGAGCTGCCTGTCCAGCATGCCGATATGCCGCGTCCAATTCGCGGACGATGCCTTGATCGCTTCGGCATCCTGATGAACCGGTGATTTTCTGACGAGCGCCAGGAAAGCGTAGCTCCACGAGCGGTTCAGTTCCGAGGCTTGCCAGTCGATCCACTGATCGACACGCGCCCGCGCTTGCGGATCTGCCGGGTAAAGCCGCGCGCCGCCGTAACGGGACGCGAGGTAGCGAATGATCGAATTGGATTCCCAGAGCACGAAGTCGCCGTCCTTGATGACGGGCACGGTGGCATTGGGATTGAGCGCGAGAAAGTCCGCGGTTTCGGTTGACCTGAAACCGGCGCCCCAGTCTTCCTGTTCAAACGGCAGTTGCAACTCCGCGCAGGTCCAGAGCACCTTGCGGACGTTGATCGACGTGATTTTTCCGAGTAGTTGCAGCATGCGCAGTCCAGTGGGTGGCGGCATGCGTCATTCTAGGGGAGCGAGGCGAGAGCGGACAGATACAGTTTGGGGAGGGACGGGCGGTGCACTCAAACCGCCCGCGTGGGGATGCGGACTACACGGCCCGCCTGCTTCGGCAATCAGCCGTTGATCAGCAATCAGCCGTTGAGCAGCAGATAGCAGCCGCCGACCAGCAGCACAAACGACGCAAGCAACGTGACGGTGCCCATGCGCGTGACGAGGCTCGGCCACTTCGGGCGAGGCAGGGCCTCGATGCTGACGATGCTCGGCACGGGCGCCGGGTCGCGCCGCACGAAGAACGGCACCAGCGCGATGCAGAAGAGCGCGAGCGTAAACGAGAAGAACTTGAGAGCGAAGGAGAGATCCATGACGGCGGCGGAATAGTGTGGGCGCATAGGCTTTGCGCTAAACAGCCAATCTTATGAATTCGTGGAGACGACGACTATGAGACGAGTCCGAAATCGTCGGGCACATGCTATGCTTTTCAGGTCCAGATCACGAACTGCTTCGTGACCGCCCGAACGATCTCTCGAGGAGAACACTCAATGTCGATGCGAACCCGTGTCCTGTTTCACGTCACCGTGGGCGGACTGCTGCTGGCTGCAACCGTCGGCGCCTACGCAGCGAATCTCGGCTTCCTCAGCGACACGCCGATCAGCTACATGAAACAGCGCGACATCGACTCGGTGAAGGCGGCCGCGATGGGCGCGCTCGATTCCAAACAGGATGGCGAAGCCGCCACCTGGGTCAACGACGGCACGGGTAACAGCGTGCATATCGACGCCACCATCACCCCGCAGAGCACTGCGAAGGACGGCGATCGCACCTGTCGCGACCTGGCGGTGGTACTGAACGCGAAAGGGCAGTCGATGACGTTGCGTCCGCAGTTCTGCCGCGAAGGCAGCGGCGCGTGGCAACTTCAGAAGAAGCATTGAGCAGGCGCGGAAGGCGCTCGGCCATGGTGGCATCACGACCGCTTGAACTTGTTGTCTGGGCGCTGCGGCTGCGCGGCGGCGTCGAATAGTGAGCGCGCGCGTCGTCTCCTGCGGTGTCGTGCTGCTCGATCCGCACGGTCGCGTGTTGCTCGCGCATGCCACCGAAACCTCTCATTGGGATATCCCGAAAGGGCATGGCGAGGAGGGCGAGGCGCCGCACGTCACGGCGCTGCGCGAGATGGTCGAGGAGACCGGCATCGTGATCGCGGCCGAGCGTCTGAAGGACCTCGGCCTGTTCGTCTACCGGCGCGACAAGGATCTGCATCTGTTCGCCGCGCGCGCCCATGACGACGAGCTCGATCTGACGCACTGCGTCTGCACGTCGATGTTTCCACGTCGCTCGGACGGCACGCTGATTCCCGAAATGGACGCTTATCGCTGGGCCGCGCCGGAGGAAGTCGAGCGCTATGCTAGCCGCAGTCTGACGCGTCTGTTCCAGACGACCTTGTCGCTAGCCGAACTGCATCGCAGCGTGTAAGTGCGAGTCCGGGCGCGGCGCGCTCAGTCCAGCGCGCGATCGTTCGGATGCGCAAACAACGCGCGCATCGCCGCCGACAGCGGGAAATTGAGATTGATCCCGTGGGGCGGAATCGGTTGTGTAAACCACACGTTGTAGAGACGTTCCGCATCGCCGGACGTCTGCATCCGCTCGATCACGCCGTTCACAAGCTCGCGCATGGGCGCATCGCCTTTGCGGAACATGCACGCGTAGACCTCATAGCCAAGCGGCGTACCGGTCACCACGAAGTCGTCGGGGTGGGGGTCGGTGGCCCTGAAGCCGTAGACGATCGGCTCGTCCATCACGAAGGCCACCGCGCGGTCTTCCTTGAGCGCGGCAAACGCATCCGAATGATCGCGCACACTGGCAATGCGCATGTTGAGATGCTTGTCCACGTTCAGCTCGCGTAGCAGCCGTTCATCGGACGTGCCTGCCGTGGTCACCACGGCCTTGCCGGCCAGATCGGGAAAGTCGCTGATGCCGCTGCTGCGGTGCACGATCATCCGTACTGCATATTGGAAGAAGCTGTCGGAGAAGGCGGCTTCGCTTTCGCGCTCATGCGTGTGCGTGGTCGAGCCGCATTCCAGGTCGATCTGGCTGTTCTGCAGCATCGGGATGCGGTTCGACGAAGTCACCGCGACTTCGCGCACCTTGAGCTCGGGCAGGCCGAGGGTTTTCTTGATCTGATCGACAATCGCGAGCGCGATGGTTTGCGAATAGCCCACGGTGCCGTGGCCGTCGAAGTAGGAGAACGGGATGGAGGCTTCGCGCACGCCAAGCAGAACCACGCCGTTGTCGTGAATCTTCCGCAGTGTGCCGCTGAGCTCCTGCGCGTGCGCGGACGAGCCTGCTAGCCATGCCGTAGCCAGCGCGACCAGCGCGGTGCGCATGCGTGACGGACGGCGGGCTGCAAACATCATCGTTCCTCCCGGAGCGGTGCGCGCACCGTCACTCTAGCTGGACCGTTGTGCGACGAACGGACCGGACTGCGTGGACATCCTGGATACCCACGCGCTCCGGCCGGGACGCGGTGCGGCTGCAATCGGCCGCACGCCTGGCAGACTCAGCTTACGCCGGCTTGCCCCAACTGTCGCGAAGCGTCACGATGCGGTTGAATACAGGCTTGCCCGGCCTGGAATCGACGCGGTCCGCGACGAAGTAACCATGCCGCTCGAACTGATAGCGTTGCTCCGGCAGCGCGTCGCGCGCGCCCGGTTCCAGATAGGCATTGACCACCCGCTTCGAATCCGGATTGAGCGCTTCGAGGTAGTCGCGGCCGCCGGCATCCGGCTGCGGTTCCTTGAACAGGCGGTCGTAGATCCGCACTTCGGCCGGCACGGCGCCCGCGGCGCTGACCCAGTGGATGTTGCCCTTGACCTTGTAGGTGTTCGCGCCTTCGGTGCCCGATTTGCTGTCCGGGAAGTAATTGCAGTGGACGGCGGTCACGTTGCCGTTCTCGTCCTTGTCCGCGCCCGTGCATTCGATCACGTAGCCGTAGCGCAGACGCACCTTGTTGCCCGGGAACAGACGGAAGTAGCCCTTGGGCGGCGTTTCGGTAAAGTCGTCGCGTTCGATCCACAGTTCGCGCGAGATCGGGAAGACGCGCGTGCCGTGCTCCGGATGATGCGGATGCACGGGTGCGTTGCATTCCTCGGTGACGCCTTCGGGGAAGTTGTCGATGATCAGCTTGACCGGATCGAGCACGGCGGCCGTGCGCGGCGCCTTGGCGTCGAGGTCGTCGCGCAGCGCGCCCTCGAACACGCTCATGTCGATCCACGAATCGACCTTCGTCACGCCGATGCGCTCGCAGAACAACTGGATCGCCTCCGGCGTGAAGCCGCGGCGGCGCACGCCGACGATGGTGGGCATGCGCGGGTCGTCCCAGCCGTCCACATGGCCTTCGGTAACCAGTTGCAGCAGCTTGCGCTTGCTGGTGATCGCATACGTCAGGTTCAGGCGCGAAAACTCGATCTGCTGCGGCAGCGGGCGCGTGAAGATGCCGGCGTCGGCCAGCTCGTTGAGGATCCAGTCGTACAGCGGCCGGTGATCTTCGAACTCCAGCGTGCACAACGAATGCGTGATGTTTTCCAGCGCGTCCGAGATGCAGTGCGTGTAGTCGTACATCGGGTACACGCACCATGTGTCGCCGGTACGGTAATGATGGGCAAAACGGATCCGGTAGATGACCGGGTCGCGCATGTTGAAGTTCGGCGATGCCATGTCGATCTTCGCGCGCAGCACATGCTCGCCTTCCTTGAACTCGCCGGCTTTCATGCGGCGGAACAGATCGAGGTTCTCCTCCACCGAGCGCTCGCGGAACGGCGAGGGCGTGCCGACTTCCGTGGCCGAGCCGCGATTGGCGCGCATCTCTTCGGCCGACTGGCTGTCGACATACGCGCGGCCGCGCTCGATCAGCAGCTCGGCGAACTCGTACAGCTTGTCGTAGTAGTTGCTGGCGTAGTAGAGATGTTCGTTATCGTCTTTCTTCCATTCGAAACCGAGCCATTTCACGGCATCGATAATCGACTCGACGTATTCGAAGCTTTCCTTTTCCGGATTGGTGTCGTCAAAACGCAGATGGCAGACGCCGCCATAGCTGCTCGCCACGCCGAAGTTCAGGCAGATGCTCTTGGCGTGGCCAATGTGCAGATAGCCGTTCGGTTCGGGCGGGAAACGCGTTTCCACGCGCTGGCCCCACTTCCCGGAGCGGTTGTCTTCGTCAATGATGTTGCGAATGAAATTGGATGCCGCTGGCGCGTCGTTGCGTTCGGTATTCATGCGAGATGGAGAAGGTCGGTCGAGGGCGCGCAGTGCGCTCACTTATCTGTCAATTCTACCTGACAGCTTCCCTTCCGGCAGACCGAGTGCGGCTTCCAGCCAACGGTTAGGGGCTTTTCGGGCGCCGTTGCACGCTGTAACAGGAGGTAAATCGCTTTGTCGGCGCATGAGCGGCGACCTTAGGATGCGACCGACGCGGCGCCGCACCGGCCGCCTGGCAGCACCTGAAACTCGTCTGAAAGGAATCCACCATGAGCAAGGCCACTCCCATCGGGCTGAAACTGACTGCGGCCGCGGTGCTGTTTTTTGCCGCCTGCGCCGCGAGTCTCGTGACAGCCCCGCCGGCGCTGGCCAAAACGGCGGTGCCGAAACCGGTTCTGGACGGTTCGGCCGTCGCGGTGCCCGATAGCTACAGCGCCGACACGGCGCAGCAGATCTTTGCCGAAGGCGGCAATGCGGTGGATGCCGCCGTGGCGATTGCCTTCACGCTGGCCGTGACCTATCCCGACGCGGGCAATCTCGGCGGCGGTGGGTTCATGACGCTGTACGTGGACGGCAAGCCTTATTTCCTCGACTACCTCGAGCGCGCGCCGCAGACGGCGACGCGCGACATGTACCTCGACGACAAGGGCAAGGCGGTCCCAGGCATGAGCCAGGTGGGCGCACGTGCGGTGGGCGTGCCGGGCACGGTCGACGGCTTGTGGGAGGCGCAGCGGCGCTTCGGCAAGCTGAAGTGGAAGCAGGTGCTGGCGCCGGCCATCCGCTACGCCACCGACGGCTTCAAGGTCGATGCACGTCTGCAGAAGGCCCGCGACGACGCCGCCACCGGCTTCGCCGGCAAGACCAATTTCGACGCGTACTTCGCCAACCTGAAGGCGGGTGTCAATTTCCCGCAACCCGAGCTGGCGCAGACGCTTGCGCGTATCGCCAGTGACGGCGGGCGCGAATTCTACGAGGGGCGCACGGCGGATCTGATCGCGAGCCAGATGTACGGACATGGGCTCGTCACCAAACAGGACCTGCAGCAATACAAGGCAATCTGGCGTCAGCCTTTGAGCGCCGACTGGAACGGCTACCAGGTCGTCACCGCGCCGCCGCCGAGTTCGGGCGGGGTCGGGCTGATCCAGATGCTCAAGATGAAGGCCGATCTGAAGCAGGCTTTCGGCGGTCTCGATCTGAATTCCGCGCCGTATATCCACCTGATCGCGCAGATCGAGGACCGGGTGTTCGCCGACCGCCAGCAATACCTGGACGACCCGGATGCGACGCCGGTGCCGCTCGACAAGCTGACCGGCGACGCCTACCTCGCGCAGCGTGCCGACGAAGTGAGCCCCGACGAGGTGCCGGGCGCGGCGCCCGTCAAACCGGGCCTCGCCGACGCGACGGCCGAAAAGCCGCAGACGACGCATTTCTCGGTGGTCGACAAGTGGGGCAATGCGGTTTCGAATACCACTACGCTCGACGGCTCGTTCGGTTCGGGCGTGGTGGTGGACGGCGGGGGTTTCCTGCTCAACGACGAGATGGACGATTTCGTCACCACGCCGCGTGCCGCGAGTCCCGCGAGCGCGAGCGGCGCTTCGGCCACGACGGGCGACGAGCTCAACACGATTGCGCCGGGCCGGCGGCCGCTGTCGTCGATGACACCAACCCTCCTGCTCAAGGACGGCAAGGTGGCCCTCGCGATCGGCACGCCGGGCGGCTCGCGGATCTTCACGACGATTTTCCAGGTGATGACGGATATCTACGATTTCGGCCTGTCGCCGGCCGACGCCGTGGCCGCAATGCGCTTTCATCACCAGTTGCTGCCGCAGAAGACGATCTACTGGGAGCCGTATCATCCGCTTACGGGCGATCTGGCCGAGCAGTTGAAGGCCAAGGGCTATACGCTCGAGGGGCAGTCGTTCAACGGCGACGTGCAGTTGATCCGGGTTGACGGCACGACGCCGCAACCGGTTGCCGATCCACGCGGCGTGGGCGTGGGGAAGGTGTTTCAGTAGGCGGCGCAGCCGCCATCACATAGCGACGGGGAAGCGCGATGATCGAGCAGAAGGTTTGGGTCCTGCCGGGTTATATGAACTCGGGTGAAGGGCATTGGCAAACGCGTTGGGAACACTTGCACGCGGGTTATGAGCGCGTGCGGATGCCGGACTGGGATCATCCGGTGCGCGATGCGTGGTGCCGTACGCTCGAGGCCGCGGTGGTGGCGTCGGCTGGGCCGGTTGCTTTCGCCGCGCATAGCCTGGGGTGCCTCACGGTGACGTTTTGGGCCGCGCAGTATGCGAGCGCCGGGAGCCTCGCGAAAGTGACGGGCGCACTGCTGGTGGCGGTACCCGATCCGGCCGGTCCGGGGTTTCCGCGGGATGCCGGCGGTTTTGCGCCGGTGCCCATGGTGGCGTTGCCGTTTCCCAGCGTGGTGGTTGCCAGTACGGATGATCCGTATGGCGGCATCCCGTTCTCGCAGGAATGTGCCGCGGCGTGGGGCAGCCGCTGGCGCGAGATCGGCGCGCGCGGGCATATCAATGCCGACAGCGGCCTGGGCGACTGGGACGAGGGTCGGCAGTGGCTGGCGTCGCTCGCGCGGGGTGCCGCGGGCGGGTGACGGGCCGGCGCGGCGGGCCGAGTGTCGCGGCCCAGCTCGCTCAGGGCACTGCTCAGATCACCGCTCAGATCACCGCTCAGATCACCGACTTCCCGCGCAACTGCGCAATGCGTTCGTCGTCGTACCCCAGCACGTCGCGCAGGATGCTGTCCGTGTGCTCGCCGAGCGTTGGCGGGTGGGCGAGCGCTTGCGGCGGCGTTCCGCTCATGTTGATCGGATTGCGTACCAGCTTCACCGTGCCGCCGGACGGATGCGGCAGATCGACCTGCATCCCGCGCGCGATCACCTGCTCGTTCTCGAACACCTCGGCCAGATCGTTGATCGGACCGCAGGGCACGCCGGCGGCTTCGAGCGCGGAAATCCATTGCTGCTTGCCGAGCGTGCGGACCATCTCCGCGAGAATCGGCACCAGCGTGTCGCGGTTGCGCACGCGCTCGGGGTTGGTGGCGAAGCGCTCGTCGTCGGCAAGTTCCGGCCGGCTGCCGGCTTCGACGAATTTGCGGAATTGCCCGTCGTTGCCCACGGCGACGATGATCCAGCCGTCGCGGGTCTGGAAGGTCTGGTACGGCACGATGTTCGGGTGCGCGTTGCCCCAGCGCACCGGCGGCTGGCCGCTCGCGAGGAAGTTCGAATTCATGTTCGCCAGCATGGCGACCTGCACGTCGAGCAGCGCCATGTCGATGTACTGGCCTTCGCCCGTGCGGTCGCGGTGGGTGAGGGCGGTGAGCACGGCGATCGTCGAGTACATGCCGGTCATCAGGTCCGCGATCGCCACGCCGGCTTTCTGCGGACCGCCGCCGGGCAAGCCGTCTCGCTCGCCGGTGATGCTCATGAAGCCGCCGATGCCCTGCACGATGAAGTCATAGCCCGCCCGCTGTGCGTACGGTCCGGTCTGACCGAAGCCCGTGACCGAACAGTAGACGATGTCCGGTTTGACCTCTTTCAACGACGCGTAGTCGAGCCCGTATTTCTTCAACTGGCCGACCTTGTAGTTCTCCAGCACCACGTCGCTTTGCGCGGCCAGTTCGCGGATGATGCGCTGCCCTTCGGGCGTGGCGATATCCACGGTCACCGAGCGCTTGTTGCGGTTCGCCGCGAGGTAGTAGGCGGCCTCGTGGGTATCCGCGCCGTCAGGCGTTTTCAGGTACGGAGGCCCCCAGTGGCGCGTGTCGTCGCCGACTTCCGGACGTTCGACCTTGATGACGTCCGCGCCGAAATCGGCGAGTGTCTGCGCGCACCACGGACCGGCCAGTACGCGGGTGAGATCCAGCACGCGGATATGACTGAGAGCGCCCATATTCTTTCGATGTCTCCAGGTTGGCCGGCTATGACGCCGGCGCGCGTTGTGGTGACGATGCCGATGTCGTCGCGGCGTCGATGTCCAGAATCTTAAGCGATTCCCGGGTGCCGGCCCATTCGGCCGGACGGCATAGGACGAATGACATGCCCCAAACGCGGCAGCCGGGGCCAAACCCTGGCCGAACGGCTAATCCTGCTCGCGAGGCGGCGCGCGCCGTCGCCTAAGGGCTCCGATCCCGTATAATCGGTCGTTTCAGCAACCTTCGGTTGGCGCATCGGGATATCACCCCCGCATGTCGCCAGATCCAGCCAGGACCGTCCCCCAGTACGCTATGAAAGCCGCCGAAATCCGCGAGAAATTCCTCAAGTTCTTCGAATCGAAGGGCCATACGATCGTTCGCTCGTCGAGCCTTGTGCCCGGCAACGACCCCACGCTGCTCTTC
>Ga0116227_10001197_pt1 | contig 56817 bp, 50 predicted proteins | sample S1TSphgellanicum_FD_89693 | JGI IMG/M metagenome (GOLD analysis project Ga0116227, IMG submission 89693) | Host-associated microbial communities from peat moss isolated from Minnesota, USA - S1T2_Fb - Sphagnum magellanicum MG | ecosystem: Host-associated > Plants > Peat moss > Unclassified...
TTTTAAATATAAAAAAAAAAATTAATGCTAACTTTCAAACTCCAAAAGCTTTTTTTATTTATTTTCAATTTCCTTAAAAACATAAAAACTTAAATTTAAAAATAAAAAATTAAAAAAAAGCAAAAAAAAAAAAAAAAAAAACTTGAACATGATTTTTTTAAAAACAACTTAACAATAACACCAAAATGAAAAACTTAAAATTCCTCACATGCAAAAGACACGATGCACTCACTTGAAAAAATCCATGAATTGATATTAAACTACATGATTAAAATTCTTAAAAACAAATTGGGCTAAAAAAAAAGCAAAATAAAACAAAAAAAAATTATAAAAAAGGAAAAAAAATCAAACTAGAACACAAAGAAAGCCCAAAGTGAATGATAATGTTATATAAAGGAAATCCCTTCATCTATGGATGGGTGAAGTATGTGGTTATAATTGGGATGTCAATTAAATTTCAAATATGCAAGTTGACATCATTTCAAATAATTTTCAACTATAATTCAAATTTTGAATTTCCTCCCAACACATTGTTATATGGCATAGCATCCATTCATCCATATTATTTGGCACATTAAATCATTCATTCATTCATTCATATTATATACCACATTTAATCTATCAATTCATAATTAATTATGGCATTATATAGATTATATGACATTTAATGGCATAAATGGAATCATTTATAAATGAATGACATTTTATGATATAAATTTAAAAATTATAAATGGTATAATTTTAATTTTGTTGCATTTTATGACATTTTAATGAATATGTAAAATGCCATAATATTATATAAAATTATATACCAATTATTTTATATCACAAAATTAAACCCTTGCTAAGTTAAAGTAACTTCCTAATTTAAAGCCTATGTAGACCTAGTTAGGTAGTAATAGGTTAAGTATAAGTAGGTTGTGAGTTGTGACACCATGATTAAACAAAAATCAAGTACGTACCTACTTAAAAGCCTTGCCTAATTACCTAGTTACTTAATACCTATCTACCTATACCTACTTAGTTAAAAAAACTTAATTACCTACACTTCACCTAACATATCTACCTACTACTTACCTAGGGACCTCCTATTGCATATAGGTAGACAATAAGTAGGTAGGTAGTCATAATTTACTTTGCCTTACCACCCCGTTTAAATCTAGCCTCACTAGTTATCCAACCTAGTTATTTAGGTAGCCTACATGCTTACATGTTTCATTAACTACCTAGGTAGGTTGTAGGTTAAACAAGTACACTTGTTGCAAATTATTTCTAGGTACCTATAGGTAGGTAGGTAGGTAATACTTTGTAGGTTAGGTAGGTATTCATTACATATATTACCAAGGTAATTATAGGTAGGTGATTAATTATAGGTTAAATACATGATTTAAAGTAGGGTGTAAGTAATGATAAGTAGGTAGGTAGGTAGGTAATATGTGGGTAGGGTATAGGTAATGATGATTAAAATTGAAATACAGTTGAAAATGCATGCAATATTTCATCCATCAATATCATTCTTTCATCCACTTAAAAACAAGGTCCACCAAAATAGTCAAGCAATTGATTTGATGTGGCATGATGTCATGGCAAAGTGGAATTTTCGACTACTCTTCAACTAGGTTATATTTTATTTTTAAAAATATTTTGATGGTCAACACCCGTGAATGGTTAATGCCATACACTTACCAAACTAGTCGACACGTCAATTCATTTGAAATGCCATCCCATCCATGTGGAATTTTTTTAAATAAATATTATTGTGTAATCAAAATAAAGTTGAGGACAACATGTATTGGAAAATCGGTTGGTTAGAAAATGCCTTTTTTCTCTTAGTGTGTAGCTTGATGATTGTGCACAAATTAGGCCCAATCAAGATTTGGGGTCCGAGTTTTATGTTGAAAGGATTTGGATCTCTCTAGTTTATACCTAAGGAGTTACTTAAGGTTAGATTCCCTTGGTTCCAACGTTGTCATCACTTCTTTACAAATAAGCGCTTCAATTGCTTCATTTGGGTTTGTTAAACCCAATGCCCCAATGGCTTTCTTGGTGCAACAATATGACCATTTAACCATGCTTTTAAATTTGTTCTCTATACCACCCCAAAGGAATTTTTTAAGCATGTCTTTAATTTGACCTATGATTTTAGTAGAACCCCCCCCCCCCCAATTGTAGCAAAATACTATAGCGAAGATGTAAAGACATAGTTGATAATCACAATTTTCCCAAGCAATAAGAGATGAACTAAACACTAATATGCAAGTTTCTTTTTAATTTAAAAAATGAAGAAAAAATCCACATCTATAATGTGCAAGTTTAATCCAAACGAGGTGCCCAACAATTTCGATAGGTTTTTTTCCTTTGCCCATTTCCATCCTAAAATACCCAATAAAAAGGTTCACTAAGTTGGAAAGAGATTGATGGTCAACATGAATTGTGAATGAGGTATCATTGACATACTGGGAGATGGTTGGTTGAGTATTTTTTTCATCAGTAATAAATAGGTAAGGAGCCACAAGGCATCCTTGCTTTACACCCCTACAAATGTCAAAGTCTATTGCGGGCTAGCTATTGAAGTTCATTACAACACAAGCATTGGAGAATAAGAGTTTGATCATGGAGATGACCTACGTTGACATTCCAAGCTTTTCTAAAGCTTTGAACAAAAATTCCTAGTTGACCTTGTCATAGGCCTTAGAGAAGTCCAACTCGAGAAATACAACATGTTGCCTAAATCTCTTAACCCAATCCAACATTTTGTGGATGAACAACACATTGTCCAAAATAAATTGAAGAGGGAGGAATGTAGTTTGATCAAGGCTTATCACCTTCATTAAAATGTTTTGTGATCTTGTATGAAACATTCAAAAGGGTGATGGGCTTCCAATTGAAGAGCTCTTTTCAAGCTCCATCTTTGTGTAGAAAGGTGATCAGCCCTTGAATAACACCTTGTGGAAACTTGTTTTTATCAATTGCCTCTAGCACCATTTTGTAGTAATCCTACCCAATAATAGGCCAAAATTTCATAAAAAATTATATGGCAATGCCATCAAGTCTAGGAGCCTTCCTTCTTGCCATTTCTTCAACAACCCCCTTGAACTCCTTCTTTGTAATGGGTTGTTCCAGTTTATTGTTCATATTGTCAATGAAGTGAATAGTGATGACATCCAACGTTTTGCTTTCGATCCTAATAGTTTTTTTTGACAAATCATCTTTTTCATAAAGTTTGAATAAAATTTTGTGCAATTCTTATCCAAATCTTTCCTCTCTCTAATCACTTGGCCTTGATTACATGTAGTTTTGTGACAATAAAATTTTTAGACTTTTCTTGAACAACAACAAAGAATTCCTTGGTGCAAACATCTCCTTTCCTTTGCCACCCCAGTCATGTGTGTATTCTTTGGTCGATGACTTTTTGATGTTCAATGTCATTCAACTTAGTTTTTAGAAATCTCATTACTTGTTACATTTTTGGGTCTTTACAATTAGCTTAAAATGTTGCATGTGCATTCTCAAAGTTTATATGCACATCCCTTTCTTAGGTTCTAAATTCTATTGTTTTATGCTTATAAGATTCATTGTAAAATTTGACAACTTTGCATAATTTGGAGAAAAATGTTATAAACGTAGGTGTGCTTTACCAAATATGTTGTATTTGTTCTTTTGTTTCATTTAGGAACATTATGTCATTTTCCATTTTTATTTATTTTTGCTTCATTTAGTTGTATGATTGTTGAAACTAGTAAATGATTTAATAAGCTATTATTTCCTATAATCACATATGACATTGGAAAGTATTTTGGGTTGAAGGTGGAGCCTAATGGAAAATACATCCAATCTAGGTGAGCCATCCATCCATCTTGTAGTTATCCCATGGTAACAAAAAATTTATTTGGATGTATCTAAGATGTTCCATCACATTCAAAAAGTTATTGAGTTCTTAAAAGTTATTCACTTCTTCCCACAAGAATATTTCTTCATCAATTATGACCTTACCACATTCATTTGTTTTGTTAGAATGGTGTTCCACCATGTTGAAATCTCCTTATGGAATCCATATGTAGTCTTCTAGTAGCTCCTCTATCATCAATCCCCCAAACATGCATTTCTCTACCATGTCATTGCTTGTGCATAATGTTAGCTAGTGTAAATCACCACCTCTTAATCTAGTGATCTTTATCCAGTGAAGGTGATTGGTCATGAAATGCATGTTTGGATGACTAACTTATTCCACCTTTTTTCTACAAAAGAGATCACCCCTTCCTTCTCACTCCCAAGTTTGGATCATTTATCAAATAGCCTGGAGTAGCATCAATTGTCCAGTTAAGTGCATACTTCCACATTAGTTTGCCCAATTGCCTAGCCTTGTCCCCTTTAAATTTATGTCAGATTATCGGAATAATAAATTTATTTCAAGGGTGACCCCATGTGACGCACCCCCAAGCTCCTTAATGGATTCAAATGTGAATTTAAACTGAAGATAGTAGAAAAGCAAGGAATTGGGGCACGCTTCTTAACTCGCAGCACTTTGAGGGGTAAAAGGGCATGCTAGAGTTCCGAGATGGGACTAGGAAGAGTGACAAGCATCAACTACTCACACGGACCTGCACAAAACCAACACAAGGTGGTTAATGCATGATTGAAGCACTTTCGATGCTAAGACGAGCCACAAGCAATTCGGATTCACAAGATTCACCACAGCTCGGACTTGGGGGAAGCCATCACCTTCCCCCTTATAGTGTACTCTGTGCCTCTCCACGAGACCCACATCCGAATGGCTTTTTGTCCTAGGAATCCCAAGTGGGAATCTCGAAATTGCCAAAGTTGGGACTCCTGCAACTTTGGGGCCCCATAACTTTGTGTGCAGACCTTTGCTTGAGATGAGGTCTGAAACAAAGTTGTAGCTCTCGTCAAGAGCTTTTCAACAATATGTCACACAACGCCTGCACGTAAGGAAATTGGGTCGATTCTTGACTTTTAGAGGTCGGGAGTCAAACTGCCAATTTGATTCCCGGCCTTTCCTTTGGCCATAACTTGTGTTTCAGATGTCCAAATGGGTCATGCAAGCCCATTTCAGACATCTATGTCTCAATAAATTTTCAATGATATGAAAAACTCCTCCAACCATTGAGATTTGACCCTTGCAATCACTTTCTGAACATTCAGGAGTCCACCGGGACTCCAAGATATGAAGGTTCATTACGTGTTGGTAATATCATTGAAAGGAATTTGCCCCAAGAGTTTCCCTTGTGTTCTGGCTTGTGATCCCACTTGGTCATGCCCTCAGATCCCCACATCATATAATGAATTTTCATTATGCTTAATGTTGGGGATTAGATGTAGTTAACATGATTAGTTGGTTTTACTCCTTGTAGAAGCCTTTAAATCTCAAATATTAACCTTGTGTTCCTTCATTCTATCAAATAGTTATGTAGTTGCTTCATTAGTCCTTCCTAGGTATAATTGAGTTGCATGAGACAATGCACATAACTTCCTAAATACCATGTCCAGCATAAACTTGCCAACGAAATTGGGCACGGAGTCCAATTGAACATTTTGAGGTAGAGTGGGGGGCATTGGGGAGGTTGTGCATTTACAAAATCTTCCATTTCTTCATCTTCATCCACATTTTGACTTGGTGAAAATTGTGACAAACATTTTATTTCCATTGTGGATGTCACTAAAGATTTTAACAATGGAAAGTTCCTCATTTGTATGTGATTTCATGCGTCAAGTTTGTTTTCTCCTTACGTTCTCACCACTAACTGTAGTGGATGGACTTGTAAATTGCTAAAATGCACCTCACCTATAAATGTTTCTTGGCCCTCTAGTTCAATTGGAACTATAGCTCTGCTAACTAGTTGCCATCTTTTAATGGGGAATTATTCACACCCAAACTATTTTGTTTTCCATGCACCATTAGACACTTTGAAAATTCACCTTAAACTACAATGGATGCATTCATTTATACAATTTAGAGTTGTTGAAAAGGGGTCCCTTCTTTTGTTGGATAAACATTGGCATTAAATTAGATGACACTTTTTATGCATGTTACAAAACTTTAGTTAAGGCTACATATGTTGTTCCACGGTTACTAGGATCTCTTACATTAAAATCATTTGGCTTTCTCTATGCAATTGAACCTTTAATTAGACCAATGTCACTTCGGGTTTACATAGGAGTTTGTAAATCTTGTTGCCAAGGCACTTTCAAATGAAGTAGTAAAAAGGAAAGGTCTATGAAAACTTGTAATAACTTTCACTTGGGTATATTGATGGTTGTCAATGATGGTCTCTTGCATCATAATGTTTTCATCTCTAACTTGTAGCTTGATTTCTTACAACATATGTTGTAGTTTGCTAGTCACATAGTTTTCCTCGTCTCCTTTATTTACTCAAAGCTTGGGTTGCATTGGGCACCTCACATTACTTTGACCAATTTTCATACCTTGCCACATTGCAAATGAAAACTTTTTATTGTGAACAATTTTGAATCCTTCATCATCTATTGTTTCAACCATATTTTTTTTGAATTGAGCTAAGTTGAATTTGCGGATGTTGCTCGCGTGTGTAAACTTGAATTTGCTTTAATTTTAATTCATGAACGATGTTTCCACTCCTAGAAATTATGATGGATCTTGAAAGATTGTGACACCTTGCCAAATTCAGATAGTTTTTGACCTTGTGGTCTAATGACATGCAAATTTAACACCACACCATGTGGTGATCATAGTTAATCATCACCTCTACATTAAAGCCATCAAGTCATGCAACCATTAGCTCATCTACCCACCATTTGCCAAGTTCTAATGTCACACAAAACCTTGGATATTGAACACAAAAATTGTTATGATCTATGTTAATTAAACATTTTGCCAACATAGTTGGCACTTTTCTCTTCCATGGTCCTATATTTTAGTGGAAGCACCCTTAAGGTTATCTAAGTAAGTAGTTTGATGCCCAATAGGTGGTCTGGATTGAAGGCTTGAACCCATCTTGATAAATTGCAAAACACCATGGTAACTTATGTGGGGTGAATGCCAAGATTGTCATGGTAGTTTCCAGGTTTCAACACTAAGAAAGATAAATCCTTTCTTGACATCCATCTTGAACATTATTTTCCCTAGTTTTCTTTTGTTGTAAAAAAGTTGAAAATTGACAGTTTGTAAAAAAGGTTGTTTGTGATTTTACCTTCAATGAAGTTCACTATGACAATATGTGCCTTGTGATAGTCAATCTTTGTTCTAAATGCATCCAAATCTAGTGTTGCATGTGACATAGACTCAAGCTCCTTGATGAACAAGCCATAATGATTCTTTGAAATGCTAAAGGGAAGGCTTTAACACTTGTTGACCCGAAGGGTTTGATTTGCCCTGCATTAAATTCCAATGAAATCAAAACCTCACCCATAGTGGTGTCTTCCATAACAATGTCAATGTTGAAACCTTGATTTGCGAACCTAGTTATAGTTGATGGGGTGGAGTGAAACTTTTTCACATGTGGTGGAACTAGCAATTTGTTTTTGAATGCAGTCATTAAGTCTTGCAAATCTATTAAATATTCCTTTAAAGGACTTAACTAAAAGAATAAACATCATTTAACTGTTAAGGTGATGTGCTAGGACCAACGACCATTGCCACCTTTAGAGGAAACAAAGAGATTTTTTTGAAAAACTAAGCCATAAGCAACTTGTAGAACTAAAAAACAATGGGTGCTTGAAAAAAAAACTAGACCTTTTCATATTTGTGCTCTCCTATTCCAAATACACCACAAACTAATAGCTTTGGGGCAATCATTTGTTAAGCTTGACAACCAATAATGCAAAGAGAAATTGAGAATCCCAACTAGGGAACAATGTGCTTTACAATTATGCATCAAACCTCCAAAATCCGAGAAATGGCTTGCATCACTTGGAAACTCTCATTGCTACCACCAAAAAATCCTCCCTCCTCCTCCCCCCAAGTCAAATAATTTCATCTCGGCGAAATAAGCAAGAGTGTCATTTGTTAGATTTTTAAAAACTCCTTATATGTACTCATTGATGCATTTGACATGCAAATTAATAAATTGTTGGTATATTAGATTGACCTTGTGCTACCCGACCCACTACACCCAAATAGTTGCAAATTTTGTGATAGGTGTTTTCCTTCATGTGATTCCTTGGTTGCTTTCATGCAACACTTCCCTTATCAATGCATGCCATATTTTCATGGAGCTTTGTACAACATTCACATCATGTTACAAATGGTTTGATTCCATGTTTGATGACCCAACGTGTGAGTCATCAATAATGGTAGATGTCAAAACAACTTGCCCTTATGATTCAATTGGCCTAGATCAATTTGCACATGGAATGAAAATGAAAATGATGGCATCATTTTTAAAAAAAAACTACTTAGACCCTATATTAGGGGCGATGTTTTTTTGGGTGCAAATTTTCACACTATTGTGATTTTTTAAAAGGAATATTTTCTAACAACATTCTTGTTTTTTGAAGAAAAAAATAATCCAAAAAAGAACAATTTTGGGTTAGGTTCATCACATTTTTAATTTCACCTGCAATAAATAATTAGATTATAAATAAATAAATAAATATATATATATTTTGGTACGTCCTAAAGATTGGTTGCCATTTAATGTTACATCCCTCTTGGAATGCTCACCATAGATGCAAAAGTAGAAACTTGAAAAGTAACCCCTGATTGTGCAATTTTCAAATAAATGATTACAAAAATCAACCTTAAAACATAGTAAATGTTTACTACAAAATCAAAATGATTAGTAACCGGATTTTGGATTGTGGAAGAAAAATAAATTGATATTGGGGTCACAACACATTGGAAAAATTCAATTGTTTGATATGGTGCACTTTGTAAATATTTTATAATAAATTTCACATATAACCTCCTTATTGGGCATTAGAAAATAATGGTGTGAACTAGTCAACTCAAGACCTTACCCACAATTTTTTTTTCTAATCTAGAAGAGTCCTTATGAGGACTAGGTGTAGGACTTAATTTGGTTTTTTAGTTTGAGGAAAAACCAATGTTGTGAAGGTATTTGGTTTGAAGGGCGAAAACCAAGGGTTCAAGGTTAGGTGCTTGTGATTTGGACTTAAGTTAACATCATTTTGTTGGAACTAGGACAAGAATTAAACTATGGAGAAAATGTTTTGTTAGATTTGGAACCAAAACCGAAACCATGAAAACATATATTTGAAAAAAAAGGTTAGGATATGTATGTAAAAAAGTTGAATATAAAATTTTAAAAAAAAGTAAAGTGAAATTTATGATTAAATATAAATTTTAATTAGTTGTTCAACTCTATATTTACATAGATCCCTATTTTAATTTGTTGTAAAAATTTGTACCCACATAGTTTTTAACATTGGAGGGTGTGTAGTGTGAACATGGAATTGGTATTGGTTCAAAAACCGAACAACTAGTTTTTTGAATTTGCAAAAATGTAATAGAACTAGAATCAAACATTTAAAATTTTGGAAAAACTTAGTTCAAATCCCTACCCAAAGAACCTCCACATAAATTTTTAAATGTTAAAATTGAGGCACAAAACATTTTTCTTTTTGAAGCACTAGTATCTTGTAGATTGAAAAATTCTATTTTGCAAGGTTAGAAAAAAAAAAGGTGGGTCTCACCAAATCTACAATATTCATAATTGTTTTTTACAAATTGAAATGCTCTATGCCAATTTCAAAATACTCCTTGATAATGATAAAACACAATCACTAATTTAACTCTTGTAACAACTCTACAATGGACATTAATCTACAACTAATGACAGATCATAACACTTTGGATTTCCTCTCTATCGTTATCATGGTCATTTGGTTGTGTATTTCAAGTAACTTGAAAGTTACTTTAAATTCTTCAATACCTTCCTTAGTTAGAACCTAAGCAATCCTTAAAAGGGATGTTTTACAAACTATCATTACTTCATCAACAAACCTTTTGTAAATCTCCAACTGATCCCAATCTTCCCATGAATAATATTTTTTTGGAGCTCCCAGTAACCCATGTACTCAACCTTCCCCAACAACAACTATGGCTCGACTTAAATGTATTGAAATGTATTGAATTTGAATGAAGAATTCCACTATTGATTAGCCAATTAATCCTTTAGAGCCTATCATTCCTTCCATCATCAATCTTTAAAGACTCTCTACACCTGGACATCATGTTTATTGTCTCCAACATAGTGAAATTCATGGAGACAACACAATATCAATTATGCATTCTAGGCATTCATCTCAAAATGATAAAAAAATCCACACCGATAAGCTACAATCTAACACAAAACTACACAATGCTAAATTTTTCAAAATCAAAGCAAAAAGACAACACTACTCAGCTTGGAGTCATGAAGCCCTCTTATAGTCCCCTTGCCTCCACTAGCTCGATTGCTTGCACCATTATCCTTGACACAGAAACAAAACAAAGAACTTTATACACATCCTTAAGCTTTCACACATTCTTAATAACACACTTATTTTTAGCTGCAAAGCCTTTTCATTAGAAGCATTTCTATGAATGACTATACGACAAGATAGCATGTGGTTTTCAGTGCCATGACACCCCTTTCACACAATAACCCTAAAAATTATCATCCATATTTTATTGTCACAATGTTACCTCCAAATACATTATAAAACTTGGTTTAGGCTTTTATATATCTCTACATGTTGTTTAATGATATTTAAGAGGAATTCATTTCTAGCACATGACATTTATGAGAGGGATTTTGGGATCTTCCATGTTATAATAATGTTAGATGAAGTTAGTGAAGTTGCAACCTTTTGTTAACATACGATGCAAAAACATTATGGCATTTTCTTCTTTCATCGATGAATGATGGGATTGAATCTAAATCAAACTTATGTACACAAACAACCTTGTAATTCATGATTACAGGAATGAAAGGCCAATTGTATTTGGAACGACTTGAAATCTTAAAGATTTTTTTTCTATTTTTTTCTTTTTAGGTTGGGTTATTGATGGGGTTCCACTACATTTCAGGAAATGCTCAATGTACAACAAAAAACAAGGGGTGTGTCACACTTCGGCCTTGCCATTTACATGTATTAAAAAGTACCTTACGAAAAAATAAGAATTATGAAAATTCAAATATTTCACCATGTAAAATATAATCTTCAAAAGAATCCTCTAAAAGAAACCAAAGTCCTTCAAGATATCATAATTCTATAACTAATATCAAGTTTCAATACAAGCCAAAATCTCATCTTTCAAAAATCCTCATATAAAAATAGACCTACTATCTAGGGGCCATACCATCCCTCAAACTACTATAACTCTATAATGAATCTAAACACAATATCCTTGCCTTGGTAGGCAAGGCCAAAAAGATTTGGTAGCTATACACCTAAAAAAGAATTGAGGGAACAAAATATTGGCATTTCACACATTTCAATTTAGCTCTTTACTCCACATTAAAATAGATAAATTGAAATGGAACCATGTGCTAATTGAGAGGCTTATAAATATTTGTATGGTGACTAGGTGATGATGACCAATGAACACTAATTAGGGTTTTCATTGGCTCTGCCCCTAAAGGATGACTGCCAATGATGTACCTAGGTAGTTTTCATTTGGTCCCACATTTGGAGCAATGTTCATCAGCTGTAAAATTTAACTCCGAAATTCATTTTTGGCGAACTTCAGGGAGCATTTCCTATTGTTAACTGTTTGCTGGTTTGAACTTTGAACTTGCTATAAGGGTCTCTTTCCATTAGCCTGCTTTAATCAGAGATTTTGCCACAACAATATATATATAGTTGTTTACATTTGTTCCATCTAGTTGCGCTCATAGTCATCTCAAAGCTTTACAAGTCAAGCATTGACCAAATGCAGAGCTGTGTGACCTGTGAGTCAAATTTGTGTGACCACATGGTGACATTTGACATCTTTAGGGGAGCATGTGTTCTTTATAAACTCTCTAAAATGTTCGCTACTTATGGAATTTTCATAACACTCCTAATATTAAATATTTACATTTCTCCAGCCCAGTTGCAGCTCTCCAATGGAAAGTGCTTGTTCCTGCGATAAGCAACATGGCTCCATTTTAGTGGCTTTCTATTAGTTTGCGATCTTACTGTGTGTAACCGTGATCATAGCAGCCTAATGGAAAGAGACCTAAGGGGAGGGCAAAGCCATATTGTGCAACCAGAATATTATTCTCACTTGCATTCAATTCCCATTGAAACATTAAATGGGTACCACAATTTCTCTTGAAACTATAAGGGCAAAGGTCATGTTTCAGAGTTCACTTGTAACTGAATCCTAAACGTCAGTTTTCTATTCAAATATGTGAAGCTTCTTTGCACTAATTTTTTTTTTGCATGTGTGGTGCACAAACAGTGTTGATGTCAAGAAATTTCATTTTGAGTGCACAAAACTCTCAATGTGCTCATCCTTGGGGGAAAGGAGCAAAAGGATCCACCACAAAGCAACACGATAAAGGTCTTAATGTCAAGCCTTTGTGAAATATGTACAAGACTATGTATGTCCCCACAATTCATGCCCCTGTCATTAGCCTGAACCAAAATAGGTGCTGAACACAGTTGGGAATAGAAATTCTGCTCAGCAATTGAATCATTGTGGAGGTCAAGATTCAAGATGCAATAGCCAGTGGTGAAATTGTAAGAGAGTGCGCAAACAGGGAGAGATTAGGTGAAATTATTCCAAGCAAGGATATATAACCTTCTAGCAACAAAATCAAAACAAAACCAAATCCAGAAAAAAGAAACAAAAAAAGCTTACCCAAGATGTCACGACGTTCAAGCAAACTAGTGATCAGCCACAGAGGTTCCCAGCTGCTGCAAGACAAACTTTCAGAAGAGGAATTTCTAGTGTACCAATTCCCACATTTGTAAGAAAAAAGATCTCATGAGCATTTGTATCTGCTGAACTTGTATGCTAATTATTATGGGTCTACACACACTTGATTCTCTCTCTCTCTCTATCTCATAATTCTCAAATCCTGCAGAAATACTTAAAAAATGGGTATGCAATTCATGATAGGATTTGTGCAACAAAAAAAGTCTACATTCTATTTCTCCATAGATTGCAACACATTGGATCAGAAACATGTTGCTACTATGTTCACTGTTTTCCAAGAGGCCAAGTTGGTTACCATGATGGATGGGTGCTCAATATTTGGCTACTTATGTCTGGATACACCAAGCAGGAAGACACCCAACTTGTCAGAAGGAAAAAAAAACCTTCTTCAGTTAGGGTTTGTCTATGGCTTTCAAGAATTTTGTATGTTGTGGGTGATGTTCAATTGTAGGCATACCTTTGGATTCAGTGGAGAACAAGGCAAACTAGCACAATTGGCATGCATTGATAGCCAAACTATTGTGTATGCCATTGGATGTGGGCTTCATAGATACAGGTGCATGCTACATACGATCATGAATCCTGCTCATTTCACTATGATTTATATGCTGATTATTATCCAAGTTGAGAGAGAGAGAGAGAGAGAGAGAGAGAGAGAGAGAGTCTCTTTGATTATTATTTGCAGGGTTGGCTTTGCCATTCTTGGTAGGTTTTCAATCCAATCCCTCTTGCTGGTACTCAACTTGACAATTGTGTATGTTTGCATTTTCTTGCCACTCACTCATTCTTGGTAGATTTTCAATCCAATCCCTCTTGCACCAATTCAACTTGACAATTGTGTATGTTTGCATTTTCTTGCCACTCACTCACTCTCGGTAGATTTTCAATCCAATTCCTCTCGCACCAACTCGACTTGACAATGTGTTTCTGCAATTTTTGTTCTGGCAGGAATCATTGTGCAGTACCAATTGCCATGCCTGAAGAATCTGTGGAGGTAAGGGAAGAAGTACCTTACCCACCACCATCATGTTGTCATGTTGGGCAGAATGGAAGCAAATTTGACTATTCCTCACATGTGAACACACATTGCAGTCAATTGAAATGTCCAACATGACAATGAACTTTATTGTTTTGGCAGAAAATTGTTGCTGTAGTTGCATCCCGGACTGGACATTATGTAGCTGCATGCGAGGCATTAAAAACTGGCTCAAGTCAGGTATATTCACAAGCAATAGGAAAATACGATTGGTTATTGTTTCCCTTCTTGTGGGCTTGGGACAAAAGCTTGATACCTTAGAGTCATGCATTTCATGTGGAGTATGTATATAGACTTTGCATTTCATCTTGAAGGTTTGACAAACCTTCAACTTTCCTCTCTTGTGAATTTGGGGCCATCGTACTTATAGACTAACAACAACATCGCATTAGGAAATATTCTCAATTGCATCTATAGACTTGTGGATTCTTGAGGTTGTCAATGACCAAATTTTGTTGGAACTTACAACAATCCACCAAAGAGGGATACTACTCATGGGTTTAACCTTTTGGCCTAGAGATACGGGAACTTCTTCACTAATGAAATAAACAAGTTCCATCTTGGCACCAAGCTCATTCTAGTGGAGAAGGACCTATGGTCTTGATGGGGTCAAATGGAGACAATGAAACAATAGATCTTCACACTTTGAAATCTAGCTTTAAACACTTGTAATGTTCTCATGCATTTAAGCTTGTGTACCTTACAAGGAGAAGCATAGCAAATGGTTCATCCAATCCTCTTCTCACTTATAGAATGCCCTATCTATGTTGGTTATTCAAGAAGAGTTTTCAAGGTGGAATTGTGTGCTTTGAAGCATTTGTGATCCAATCAATTGGTTAGAGGACCAATCAATTGTTTGTAATTGATGGCATTTTGCCCTAAGCCACTTTATGTGTCTTTGGCTAAATGTAGGGAAATCCTTGCAATTATGTATTGAATCATATATCAAGCCAAGGATGTTCTTGAAAGGGTTGTAGGCCTTTGGGTAGCTTTTGAAAGCTAGTGTAGATGGGAAAAAAATACCAAATTGAGGATGGGAAAACAATTAGATCATGATGAGTGCATGTCTTTTGGAACATGCAAGCAATTTTTTTATAAAGTAATATCACACATCTTGATTTCATTTGAAACAATTACAAGGTGAGACTAAGGACTTCCTAATTGAAGCTTGACAATGTTTTTCCCTCTTTCTACTTCAAGCAAAATGGTCCATTCAATAGGGTTCAATACAAGGTTTCTAAACCAAACAACTTTCAACTTGCAAGCCCTAAATAACATGGAGTCTAGAGTTGGTATGCCTTCAAATGTAAAGCTCTCAAGCTTTCTTCTTTAAATGACTAATATAACTCAAATTCTCCTCCAAATTCGAACACAAATAGATAATGATCATACCTAGGATAATGTTTGGCACTTCTTTGCTAAATATTTATTTATTTAAAAAACAAGGTTAGGCAATTTCAAATATATGTTTTCAAAATTTCAACAATTAATAATAGCCCAATGGTTGGGACAATAATTCTTTTTCAAAGTTGAGAGTTCGATTTTCAACAATTTTGACAAATATCCATAAATTTTCCATTTATTTTTATTTTTATTTTCAGGTAGACCTTTTTGCAAATTATTTTGAATCCAAGTAAGGCATGTGCCACTAGATGCAATTGCATAAAAGCCTAGCGCCCTAACACATAGACATTCATTTCATATTGTGACCATCTTTACCTAACGTTGGTGAAGTCCCCCTAGTTGGAAAGTGAAAAAAAGGCAACTATTTTTTTTAACATTGAGAAATTCAATTCCATGTCATGGCATGATTCCTCAAGTCTCTAACCCCCATCATAATATTATTTTCAAAGGAATCATTACATAGGCTTTTAATACAAAAATAATTTAAAAATTGAAACAAAATCAAGAATATTGAGGGATAGAAGTTTGCAAAAACTCAAACTTTTATTACACCAAATAATAGTCTTCTTGACCAAAATAAAGTAAAATTTAGTGCCTTGAAAGCCCAAAATTTTGAACCAATGTGATTTTCCAAGTCTCTTTCCTTAATGGATAGTTTTTTTCATTTAAAATGACATTATCGAAAGATAGAAACTAAAAAGCTAGTTTGTCAAAGATAGGTTGAGTTCACATTTTGAACATGGCTTTGACATGCATATTTTAATATAAAATCTAAACTTTAAACACGTTAAGTTAAATATAGGCTTGGAATTGATGACCTCTTGAGATACACATGTTGTAAGGAAGAATATATGTTAACTTAGTTTCCTTCAAGGTAGACAAGATCTCAAGAGTGGTGTTAGGGAAAGGGGCCAATTGTGTTGAATTTGATGGTCAATTGCATTAGTCTATAAATGATCCATCTAGAATATTACAATACAACTAGGGTTATTTTGTCCCCCAATTTTATGATTACATTTTTTTTAAAAAAAAAAATCTGAAAAAATAGCAAATTTACACTAGAGAAACAAAATTTTCATTTTCATGGATTTGCACAAACTGGGGATGGCATTTAATAGATTTCAATATTTGATGTGCGAGCCATGAAAAAAGTGAATACTATTGTGACCAAAAGTGCTTCAAGTATGTTCATCATCCCTTTTGACCCAAAGTTTGTTTCCTTTCTAATAGCATGTCACAAATTTGGGACAATAAAACACAATCTGTTCATCACAATGGAGTTACTTCTAAGTGAAAAAGTCTACGGAGACATGCAAGAGAGTTTTGACATGATTTGAAAGAAAATTTTAGAATTAAAAAAACAAAATCCCCCCTTTAAACTTTCGATGCATTTACCATCACATGCCAATATGCATGCTTGGGAAAATATATTAGATATATTTCATAAATCTAGAGCTTTTTCCCCAGCTATGGGGTTCTATAGTATGTGTGGAATCCAAAATTTCACATTGTTCCCATCATATACAACATGTGGATTTTACATGGACACCAATTGGCAACATGTTGCCTTGTATAATAAAAGCCATGACTAACATCTTGAAAACAAACATTACCAATTATCAAAATGGTATGCCAATCACCAAAATCAAGTTGACATATTCATTGCTCATCTTGGTACTATTTCAAGCCATGGATGTTCAACCCATGTATGTACCTAAACTACATAGGATCATTAGCACATTAGTGGACCCAATTTCCAAAAACAACATGACAAATTACTCACCTAAGCCATCTAAAAAATAATAAGTAATTTTATTTTTTCATGACAAGGAATATTACTACCATATGAGCCAATCACATACCATATGAGCGTCTTTTTTGTCAATTTTGTAATATGTAGTCAAAGTGGCAATCATTCATACGAAGACTTAATCGAATTTGTTCTTTATGAGATAAAAATAATAAAACCAAAATTTAAGCATCCTTTTCTATTTTTGGCTACCCTTTTTTGGTCCAACCAAATTCGGCTATTTCTTAATTTATTTTTTTTTGAATTTTGGCCATCAATTCTGCAATTCTTCATGTTTAACTAACTAAAAGGGTTTGGTGGCTTTTGTGTAGCAGATGTTAATATTTGTGCTTTTTCAAAAGATGAGAAGCTGCTTATGGCAGCTTCTTCCAACTCGGCCGGGGTTGGTTCTACACTCTATTGTTGGGATATTAGACATGCTAAGGCAAGTGCAAAGGTTCCTTGAATCTTCAAGTTTGGTTGCATTGTTTGATGATTTATTCTTACATAAAAGTAATTGAAGTTGAGACCAATAGCTTAGTTGAAGGCATTACATAGCATAAATCACCTTGGCAAAAATTTGAAAATTAAAATAATAAAAAAAAAAAAAAAAAAAATGTCCCAAAGAAACCCAAAAAAAAAGAAAAACATATAAAATATCAAATAAAAAAAACATAAAAAAAAAATAAAAAAAAAAAAAAAAAAAAAAAAAAAAAAAAAAATGTCCCCATGATACCCGGCAAAGGAGCATGCATTTTTCAATGTGAAATAAAACAAGCTTTGGTTCCACAAAAATGTAGTAATTATGAGATCAAAGCTAAAATGTCTATCAAATGTAAGAAATATGTACATTCCCAATAAACAACAACCGAAGAATACAAATTGTGGTGTTCAACCAAAATCCAAACCAATTCAAGATTTCTTTGCATTGAAATTTTACATAGGAAATTTATACTAGTTCCTTTGCATATGAAGTGATGCGCATAACTATGAATCCGGAAGATTCCGACAAATTCGCCACCAATGGTATGTAAAATATATATGTGCGCCTTTAAAAAAATAATCATAAAAAATAATAATTTGAGTTATCATAGTGTAAAATTAGAATAACATATGTACATGTCCAACAAAATCAATGTGCTTACTTTAGAGCCCCTAGAAATTATTGATGGCCATATGAAAAATGTGATACACAAAAGTGCAAAAACCTTAAATTTTGAAATAACAACTTTTCAATGATCAAACACTAAGGTTTCCGGGTAGAGTTGTATAAGATTGTAAAATGTTGAATAGAGTGTTAAAGATATGTTACAAAGGTGCACTTTGATTATGATCATGTAGATACTCATGCATGAACATGTTAAATTTTTACCACTTTCTTTTGGACTTGAAGATTGAATTCATTCCTTCTAAAACAATTAAAGTTGCATATTATTAGATTTTGTCAAAAGATAATCAATTTATCAATTATTTTCATTTCTCATTTATATTATGGCTTAAAAAGCTCATTGATGCAATATTATGGCATTTCACATTATGGTGTATAAATGAAGAACAAGTGTTTCAAAAAAGGCACTTGCATAATCATTATTCCCTTTTTTTTAAAAACATTTACATGACATTTGTGAATGTCATCTATTGTTCTACCATGCATCATTGGCACAATTTTTTTTCCCTCAATTTTGTGATATTGAGAAATTGGTGAATCTAGTTTCCCCAAAATTAGCAAAAATTAGTAGAATTTACACTTAGAAACACAAAATTTTGCAACTTTTTTTTGATTGGTTGGTCTTCAAAAATCATTGATCATCGGTTCTTCATGAAAAAAATGCAATTCTTGAACTTTTAAAAAAAAAAAACCCTACAGGTCCTTCACATTTCAGGTTGTGGAGTAGATCTGAAGATGCAAGAAAAGACAATTTAATCAAAGGTTTACATGGACCCAAGGGTTCATCTGTCACATTCACGGACCATACATGGCTCATCGATAATAGCATTGCAATCGCAACTATGGATGACATCATATTTATTATGAAAGATGGTGTCATTGGACTTGTATGTTGTTCTTGGCAATCCATAATCCTAAGCTTATATATTTTTCACAAAACCAATCTTGTTTTGGAAAAAAAAAAATTCAAGAATTCAATACTCAACATGGTAGGGCACAAATATTCATATATTAAGTTCATTATTTAGTGGCTCAAGCTAAATAATTATACTCATATTTCTTGTTATTGTCAATAAGAAAACATAATATAATGTGTGCATTATGTGTTAAATGGCTCTTGATGGCACATCTTGTCAAATAAGATAAATTCGACGATTATAAGTTAATTTTGACCTTAAAAATTTTGGTCCATGTAGAGATTATTTGATACCAAAATTACCTTATGTTTGGTTGCAACATTGCGAGGTTTCTATGCCGCAAAACAAGATGGGAGTATTAGCATGTTTACCGGGTTTGAATTTGTAAAACTAAAAGTTTTGGTGAGAAACTATTAAAATCATTGAGTTTGGTATAATATAATTGCAAAAAAAAGAAAAAAAAGCTTGTATAATGTGGGAATAATTTGGGAAATTCAAGTTAATTTGGGAATTGGATGTGGGAATATCATCTAATATTGGAAATTATATATATATACTATTTTGGGTCTTCACATTATGTTTTGTAAGTTCATGCTACAAAATGTAAAGTGGAAATGTCATAAGATTAGATATGATGTATTAATGTCATAGTCTTCAAAAAATTAAATTGAACTTGCTTTCCCACAAACTAAATCTATGTTATTATTTAGGAGAAAGCTGCAAATCCTTTTGTGGATGTGGAGGGGACCGATGTGGTGAGGTATGACACAAAGGACTATCCCTTGTTTATGTTACTTCCTTGATGATTGTGTGATTCTTTCAAAAATATCATCGAGGTTTTAAACACAATCACCAAATTTGGAAATAAATCAATAGTCGACTTTTATCATTGATTTAGGATTTTCAATTTTGAAGAGAATTCTTGAAAACTCTTGAAATTATTTCTTGAAATATATATATTTTAATAATTTTGCTAATGTTATCAAAGTGGGTTTGCTCCAATCTCCACGATTGTGTTGGCACCAAAAATGGAGCATGTCATATATATAGTTGAGGTGAGGTAGCACAATTTTTATATGCCCTTTTGCAACCATGAATTTCATAATCAATGTTATTTATTTAATGGAAGACATCTTAAATTCATCATCAATTTTTTAAAATAGTCTTTCACATGAAAATAAGTCTTTGTAACCTATACCACACACACACACACACACACATATTTAGGAGATGGATACACAATGATCTTATTCCATTTTTTGCATTTTAATTTTAATTTTAGGAAAATAAAACTTATCTTATATTTTTTTCTATGTGTGGGAAAAAAAATGAAAACCTCTTGACAAATCACAAAATTTACCTTGTTTACTATTTATTCCTCTTTTCCTCAATTGCTCATTCTATTGGCTCTTTTGATTGGGGTACCGAAAACCTAGAAATCGCTTGGGGTGGCATGACCATGCCATGCCATGCCACCATGTTTAATCCACCTTGCAAGGTGTACGTAAAGGTTTTATTTCACAAATACTAGGTGGATTTTCATATTTTTTACATTTTTATAATTTTTTTTAATACATCCATTACATGTTACTTAGCTGAATATTTTTCAACCTTCAATCTTCGACCATCAAGCTATATATGACATATTATGCATTTTTGTGCATGATTGTGTGATTTGTCTTTTTGGATGATTTTGCAACATGATGCTTAGGGTTTTGTGTAGGAAAAACATCAAGGCAAAACATTAACAAAATTAATACTTGGACAAACCTAAACTTGACATCACTAACTTCTACATTTACTTAGAATTTATTGTCATCATTTAATTGTCAACTTACTTATGTTCCTAACCCTAAGGGGTACACTCCTTGTTAATTTATAAAACCACATGCAACAAAGCACTAATTGTTTTTGGAGTTTTATCTTGAAGATTTACAATATTTGGTATCTTATTATAACTTAAAATTTTAATGAACATATATTAGGATACCTGATTAATTACTATAATTCATGAACTCAAGTGATAATTAGGCCCTATTTTACTTTCAAGTTGTTATTTTAGATCTAGTTATATTAAAAAGATCAAATTCCTTAACCTTGCAAGGTTTAATATGTTCTTTGGATTAGCCATCGCTTGCAATTCATAACAATTTTTGGAGGCGATCACTCATTGCTAGATGAATGAAGCCAAATGCAAGACAAAATAAGAGGTCAAGGGAACATGTGTAAGTGGGAGGGGCCACTATTGTAATTATGTTGTTAGATGTTGTGGATGTTAATGTTTGAAATGTATGTAGTTGTGTTGTGTTATAAGCAATCTCTAGTTCCTTAAATTGCCACCAAGTTTTTTCAATTTTTTTAGAGTTTAGGCATATCATCACTTGAACTTTGACCTAAACTAAATAGTAAGGTGAGCCCCTTAATGTTTTACTTTAATTAAATACTAACACTTATATCACCCAAAAAAAAATCATATGGTCCCTTAATTTAATCTCATAATTTTGTAATTTTCACTTCATGAAAATATATTGATCCTATATTTGGTCTCAAGTATGAGCTTCAAATACACTTCTTGTGTTCCCTTTCTCAATTTCAAGGGAAAATTTGTTCCTTAGATTAGTTGTGAAAATGCGCTAAAGAAAATTGCGTTTTATCATCTTCTTTTAGCCTTGCATCTTGTTGATGTACCTATTTACTTAATAGTGACACCAAAGCTACTTTTTCCTTACAATTTTAGTTGTAAAATTGTATTGTTTTCAAGAGATCTTTTCAGTGGACATTCCAAGTTCATTTGTGACTGAATTTAAAACAAACTTGAAGTTTGCATTGTGGATGCAAAATTCGTGTGAAATAAGTGGAATTTAGTTCATAGAATAAGCTTAATTTACATATTTTGTAGTTGATTATGTGTTTGACAAAAGGTGCATTTGGGGTTCAATGCACAAAATATTGCTTTTGGTTGCTATAAAAAGGTTTTGCCAATTTGCTTGGAACCTTGTTTTAAACCTTGTTTGAAAAATTGTAAAATTATGTAACAAGGAAGTGGTTAATCGATACCAATTTTTTTGGAATTGTTGGTGAAGGGTGAGAATGTGGCAAGACTTGATTTGGGTGCAAGTGATGATCCCATTGTTGCCAAGAATATTGAAGATCATAAAAAATTGCCAGGTTTGAGAACCTACTATAGATAACACTTAAACTCATGTATCATGTAAAAATTGTTTAAACGAGCCTTTTTTCACATGGACCAAATCTAGAAAGAAATGGTACAACTATTGTGGATATAATTGTAAATGCATTTTAATGTCCTCGTGCACACAAACTTGTTATTCCTCATCGCAAACACATCACTATTTTGGTTTGCACAAGGACAATTAAATACAATTTGTGGTTCAAAAACTTGAATCACATCAATCTTACATTATTCATTTCAATAATTTAAAAAGATAATAATATGGCTTAACCTTTCTTGGATTGACATCTAAATTCATACTTGTTCAACATGTGTCGTATGTAAAGCACATTTTGAATTAATGTACTTGGACTACTATAAGTTTATGATTATTGTTCTTCCCAAGTTTTGTCCACATGCAAGCTCATGTCTAATGAAGAGTCAATTTCTTTCCAAGAGATATGCCATTTTTATAATAAACATTCGGAGCTTTGAATTTTTAACAAAGATTACAATTTTTTTTTTCATATATAGTTAAACTAGTTCAAGCTTACTGCTAATAATAAAACATTAAAAAATTTCATAACACATTCCATTGCCAAAAAATTTCAATATTTTCCTATTTAATTGCAAACGCAAGATCCAAACATAAACATTATGTTAACTCACGCTTGAAAGGTTGACTACTAGATATCACAATTGATTAGGTACACAATTGATTGTAGTCATTACATGCTTTAAAATTTTCCTTTTGAAATAATAAGTTGGCAAAATTAATGATCAAAATTTGGTGACATTGTTGGTTAAGTTTCTAAATTGGGATGGGGATGGGTGGGTGAATAGTGTTTACAATTAGTGCGGTGGTGGACATGGATGTGTGTTTGCAACGTATGCTTGTTGTAGTTTGTGGGAGTGACAAGGTGGTGAGTGTTTGGAGTTATATTCGATTGACTTGTGAAATGTTGTGGAGGTGATTATGATTTAAGTCCTTTACTCCATAAACTTATTTGGAATGCTTCAATTTGATTCAAAGCAACCAAGTATATGGAACAATGTTTTTATTTAAAACTCTAATCTCTAATCTCTTCCCATTAAATTGTCTAAAATTGACACTTCTTTTGACGCTTTTGGTTTTGTAGGTTTGATGAAAACCCACTCGTTGTGGCAATAAATTGTTTTGAATTACTTGTGGCCTTCACAAAATCAATCAAGGTTTATCGTTTGATGGGCAACAAGTGAGTAATTTCAATCAAATGCAAGAAGGGAAAAAAAAAAACCCCCAATTTACTTAATAACATCCATGTGATTGTGTTGTGTTGTGCGGGTATTTGAATTTTCAAAGAACCGTTGGATCCAGTTCTTTGAGAAAATTTAATCAAAATCAAAGAATCACTAGTTTAAATTATTTTTAGAATGTTGAGGTTTTATGAAAGCACTTCAAGTTTTTTGGTTGGATATTTGATTTTTTTTTTTTTTTTAAATTGAGGATTGTGATTATATACCAGAATTGGTTACTTTGAATTTTTTATTTTTTTTTGAGAATCATGGGTTATGAATCGTACAACCCATCGTGATAACCACCAAGGGTATGTTCCTGTTTCTAATAACCGCCCAGCACTGGTGCACAGACAACAGATGCTGTTAACGGAATTTGAAAGGGAAGATGTTCGACAAATGCGGTTCAGTCCAAGTGAGCACTTAGTGGCCGTGGCATATGGAACAAGCATTGATGTGTTTTCATCTCACACATGGACACTTCTTGCAACATTGAAGGTCCCCCCCTTGTTCTATTATCTCTTTACTTTACTTAATTCATGTTTTGGTGAGAGTTTGATGGAGGGTAAAGAAGGACCAAGAGCATCTCCAAGGGTTCTCAGTATGAGTGACCCTGCAAAAAAAATTATTTTTCACATCCAAGTTTAGTTATTTACTTTTCTTTGCATTGCAACCCCACCCATAAAACCGAAACAGGGACAGCAAATCAGGTAGGGAACTACTAACAGCAAAGCAAACCAGCTGGACGAATCATTATGATTGGCCAATCAGAAACACCGATCAGAAGTCAGATCGTATCATCTATCAGAGTTTGTCTGCAGGTGCACAGCGTTGCTGCGCCTTACCAGCCATGGCAAACTGTGCACTTATGCTAGCTGAGCCAAAACCATTTTCCTGAGCCAAACCGGCATTTTTTTGACTTTTCTTCAACTATATTTTGCCAAATAATTTTCTTTGGGTTCGTAGCTCTGCTCTTAGCAACAAAATTCCATTGCAGGGTCATAAGGGAGTAATATTGGCAATTGCATGGTCTTTCGACTCCATTTATTTGGCTACAACCGACAGAGATGGGGTCATGATTAGCTGGTTCATGGACGAATATTCGGGCTATTCCAAACATGTGAACGAAGGCTCTATTTACACCTCCATTTCGTATGAGCCAAGTAGGCAATTTATATATGCATGTGGGCCTAACATACCCCTACGTATTTTTGACACCGACAAAATATCTACCTCACGACAAGTCCTACCCGAATTATTCTCGAATCCGGATTATCAATTGGACCCGAGCAAAATGTACACTAGACTCGACAACCAAGAACGGGTTGGGACTAGTTTTGCACATCTTATATTCAGGTCTTTTAACACAAGTATCCATCAAAATAGGTTTCAATGCCTTGAGCTATAAATGGATGAGTAAATTTCATCTTAGTTTTTTTGGCGATTGGATTGTAATGTTGAGGTATTTTGACACCTTATTTGTTCATGTTTTTACCTCCACAAAACCCATATCGATTAACCATAATTGATTTGTGGTATAATTGTGCACTTCCATTATGTAACTTTTAGAAAGATGTGGTACAAATTGAAACTAAACCAAACCAAGCAATTTTTTTTGGCCTTTATTTTCTTTGGCATCTCATCATGTGTGGTAAACCCTAAACCCCAAAAGCAAAGGAAGAGTTCCAAAATTGTTGTGGGTAGATCCCAAGAAAGGAACCAACATACAAAAATCAAACTATTGCTTAGATTGTAAAGAACTTGTAGGACTTTTTTTTGGCCTTGCCTACTAAGGTAAGGATAGTGTGTTTAGATTCATTATAGAGTATATAGTAGCTTAATGGATTTTGGCACCTAGGTAATAATAGGTCTATTTTTATATGAAGATTTTGGTTCAATGTGTTGAAACTTGAGATTAGGTTATAGAGTTATAATATCTTTGAAGGATTTTGGTTTCTTTAAGAGGATTTTTTGAAGATTGAATTTTGGCATGGTGAAATATTTGAGTTTCCACAGTTCTTCTTTTGCTTTAAGATACTTTTTATTCGTAAATGACAAGGCCAAAGCGTGACACATCCCTTGTTTTTAGTGTAGTTGGAGGCTAAGTTCCTCACTTTTTCATCCTTGAAGAGTGGGGAATTTCAAACAAAATGTAATGCCCAATCTCTCTCTCTCTCTCTCTTGGGGCCAATTCATTTTTGGAAACACTTGTGCTCCATTTCAAAATTGTTCCCATGATACCCACTAGATACCCGATAGATACCCACCTAGTATCATAGGGGAAAAAATAATTTAAGTAATCAAAATCCTACAAGTCTTTTTACATACGATAAAACCCTAAACCAAAACCATGGCCTTGAGCTTTATGTACCACAAAACTAATCCACCAACATTTTTCTCATGTGATGTGGTGCACATACATACATACATACATTTGATCATATTCAAACGTGATGGCAGGCCGGCAGTTAAATGTGAAACAAGGTCCAAAGGCGCAACTCGGATTGTAGGTATGTTTGACAAAGGATTGCTCATAGCAACAACGGGAACAGGAGACATGCTTCTATATGGATTGCCACCATCAAAGGACAAAACAACCCTTATATGGGAGGAGCATATCAATGTGGGTAAGTTATATATATATATGAGGGTATCACATGGTTATAAGTTATATATTCATTTTGCAAGCATGAAAATCTTTACTTTCACACAGGAAATGTAATAATCTAGAGCAGTGTTTTTATTTTTATTTTTAAAATTTTGCTTGGTTTTTATTTTATTTTATTAATTTATTATTATTATTCAGTTTTATGGTGTAGAAATCATTATTGACCATCCCATAAACATTTTTTTTTAGCATTAGTTGGTGAAAAGTTTCCAGAAAGCTGTCAAAATTGTAGAAAACTGGCGAAAAAAATTGCCCAAAATTAAAATTTTAATATAAATTAAACATTTGGAAAATAATTTTTTTATGAAAAAAAAAAAATTGTCACTGAATATCCCTTTTCATTTTTTTTGAGGTCGTAATGTTTTCAAAAGTGTGCCAGAAAATAAAAGAAAAGAAAATTACTCATCTAGATCACACTTAAAGTGTTAAAGATGTTGAATTTGAACCGACTTAAAAAAATGTGAACCCAATTATGATGTTTGAAAATTTAGCAATTGTGTATTATTAATTTTCATCTCTATTGGTAGAGATAATGAATTTATTATTATTATTATTATTATTATTATTATTATTGTGTCACTAGGAACAATCGTTGGCCTATTTGTTGATGAGAAACATAGTTTGGTGTTAATGGGATCCGAATATGGCTCCATCCTAATATTTGCCATAAACGCACTCAAGCAAAAGTCCTATACAAGCAAACAACTTCCTCTTCCAATTCTCTCCAAGTTACCACCATGTGATGAAAATGACCTTGCAAACCTTGAGATGATAATGGAAGATGACTATAAGGAGTTAAAGTTGGCATCCGAGGTAGTAATGCACATGTGTCAAACTCTATCGAATTGTGAAAAATATTTTTTAAATGAGTTAATTAATGATTTTATTTATTTATTGACTCAAAGAAAATTTCATGTGTAATTTACGCTTGTGTTTATACTTGTGGGGGGCATGGATATGATGATTGCATAATAAAATGGAAAACACCAATTTAATTAGAGTTGAGTTATCAAATGATCAATATATTGTTCCCCTTGAATGAATTTGGCATTAATAAATTACTTTTGAATTTCTTAATTAAAATATCTTTTTTTATAATCAAGAATGCCAAAAATTGGTATATTTAAACTCATCATGCCTAAAATTAATCATTCCCCTTTACAAGCTTTTCACATTTATTTTAATTTAGAGCAACCATTGATGAATTTTTATGATCTTGATATTAGGAAATCAAGTCTCAGTTGGAGATTGAATTTGACAAAATGAATCTTCAAGAGCAAGCTGATGAGCAAGAAAGGCAAAGGATCCTTGAAGAGCAAGATAAACTACACAAGAGAATCGAAGATGACTTGTTATCCCAAGCTCAACATTTGGAGACACGCATTCAAATGGCAGAGAGTGACACACAAACCACAATTCAAAGCTTGGTGGATGCACAAGCGTTAAGCTTGACAGAAATGCAAAATTATTACCAACATAAGGTGCATTTGCAGCTCTTCAATTGTCTCGACATTCATGGATTGCTCTCATTGAGTTGGCATAACTTACTTAAAGAGTAGGTGTAACATAAACCCTAAACCCTAAACCTACTCCTTGCTAGGAGGAAAATTCATGAATATAAGGTGCCCTCCACATACACTAAGAAATTTGTTTTTCCATGTGTACCCAAGGAGCTGGCATTCCTGAAAGGGCTCTAAGAGCATCTTCAGCGGTGCTTAGTATGTGACGCTGAAAAAATATTATTTTTCACATCCAAGTTTTAGTTCTTTACTTTTTCGCAACCCCACCCATAAAACCGAAACTGGGACAGCAAATAGGTCGGGGGGAACTACTAATAGCAAACCACCTGGACCAATCATTATGATGGATGGGCCAATTAGAAACACTCATTAGTAGTCAGATCACATTTATTACACTGTTTTCTGTAGGTGCACAGAATTGCTGTGCCTTTTACGAGAGCCACTGCAAATTGTTGTACAATTATGCTGAGCCAAAACCATTTTGCTGAGCTAAACTGGCACATGTTTTACCTTTTCTTCATCCAATTTTTTACTCTGCAGGATCACATACTAAGCACCGCTGGAGATGCTCTAAGGGCATTACTCTATGCAAAGCACTACCAGAAATTTATTTTTTTTCATTTCTTTCTTGTGATACCCAACTGGGTATCTACCGGGTATCATGAAAAATAGAGGGGAGTGTGCAAGGGGTCAGTTATTAAGTGAGTGAAATCGGATCAAATCCCTTCTTTTGTTTTTCCTTATCCTATGATGTCTAAGTTTTGTTTTTGTGATACTTCAAAAAAAATCCCACTTGAAATTACTTTTTATTTAATTGGCAAATTTTATTAGTATCTCGAGTGTTTTACACATCTTATCCACGTGAAAATTCAGTTAAATACAAATGCAAAAGAAAGAGACAATTTCACACTTGCATGACATCATAGGAGAATGGGGAGAAATTGTTTATTGCATCATATCATATATATATATATGCTATACACCTATGAAATGAAGATTGGTGGTCCATGTGTATTAAGGCATTTGTCTATCGCCGCATGATTATTTCTCATAATGAAACTTTCAATTCTCAAATTTGCCCCACATCAACATGAATGATCAAGATTGATGAAGAGCTCAAGAGGTCCAACATAGTCAAGGAGCAAGTACAAAGAGAGAAAGATGCAATGAAAGCTCAAATGAAGGAAAACCAAGAAGAGTTCTTTGAAAAGTTGGGAACCATTCAACTTGCATTGGAAGCTGTTAATGCAAATGCTGACGCGCGGATTCAACAATTGAAAGGAGCTTGTGACAAAGATGTGATGAATTATAAGGTTTGTTGTTTGATTAAAATCAATGCATTCTTTGTTTTCTTATTTGATCTTACATCTTTACACATACAATTCTTCTAGGGATAGATTAAGAAGTGATCATATTCAAGTTGAACATATGACCCCATGGAGAGGATAATTACGAGGCTGCATTGGATATACGCCATTATATATAGAGACTTTGAGATTACATGTGATTGCAAGCTATGCGTTGGTTATCTCAAACATCATCAATTAATATTAAGTTATAATTATGTGTTCTATATACTCATTGATGTAAACAAATGTGGTACATTTTGCAAATATTGAACACAACACGTGAATGCACTTCAATCATATATAGTAATTATTATGGCCATCCACCACATGCATTTAGAAGTTGTAATGGATGAAATTGATGTAATATAATATAAGTAAAATTTGATTTTTAGATGTTGAGATTAATCGTGCAATTTGCATACATGTAGCAAATTCATAGACAACAAACAATTTCAAGTTATAATATTATGGCTCTAGGAGATAGGGCCACTTTCCAAAGTGGTCAATTGTCCATTTAATTCACCACTAGCTTGGATGTTAGATGTTACAAAAAATGACCAACCCAATTCAAATAGGAAGGATTATTAAACCAATTATTAGGAAAATCCATGAACATAGTTGGGTTTTCTAATTCCTTTGAAAAAAAGCCCAATAATTTCACCCATTACTTAGCAATCCAAAAGTATCCACATCCAAAATAGAAAACTAATACTTAAAATTTTTAGGGTGTAATAATGTTTAGTTTTGGAACAATGTCCTTTTTTTCAATTTGAACATTTGTTGAATAATGTGTCCAATTTATTGAATTCCATTATATGGATTTTATTCCTCTACCAATATTCATAAAAAAATAAGTGAATTGATGAACATTAAGAGTATAGGATATAGGATTAAGCACTTTTTCATGCAGAACTTGGTCCATAATGTTATTTCTTTCAATTTTTTGATGTGTAGTAGAAACATGGCAATTTTAAAGATTTTTCTCAATTTTTGATGATTTCTTTGAAAAAAGGACTATTTGAAAAATAAATAAATATTTGAATTTTGTTTTTTTGCCAAATGATCAAAATTCAGCACAAAAGAACACTACCTAAAAGCCTGCAAAAAAATTAATATGGACATTATAGACCATATAGTTTTGTATCACATGGCGTATTAATATGTTACTTTGTTAGAAAAAATATTAACAACACATCTTCTTGAGGAAAGGCCTACTTCTTTGGGTATACCTAGCTTCCAATCTACCATACAAATATCAAAGCATGAAGTAACTTATATATACTGCAAATTGGTTAAAGATTAGTGAAAATGAAATTGTTATACATTATTTTGTTCATGAAGATTGCAAATTGACTAGTTTCAATCTTATGATATCTAGCAAAGTTATGACATAAACATGCAAATTACTGACGAGGAGATGGATTCTGCTCTCAATCGATCAACAAAAGGGATTGCAAAGGAACGAGGTCGTCTTGCATGGGCACTTGATAGGCTTGCACATGAGAAAAAATTGAATATGAATTTTCAAGCACAAATTGATAAGTTGGAAGAAGACGAGAAGGGGAACAATGCCAATTTACAAGAGCTACAAGAAGTAAGATTATTGACGAATGTAAAAACTATCCAATCATAATAAACATGTGCACCGTTCCATCTTGCTTCGATTATAAAGTGATGTTTAGTCATGCATTTAATTAATACATTAAACTTCAATTGAAAAGTCCTAAAGTCTTGTTTGTCATTGTTGAAGTTATAGATTTTGAGTGTTTTCTTTGGTGAAAGGTTGGCTTGTTTAACATTTTATTTTTGTAATGAAACAATTGTTGCTTGTGGGTTTATAGGAAAATTTGAATTTGCAAAAACTAGTGCTTGAATTGGATCATCAACGAGCTTACACCAAACAACAATTGCTAGAAACTCATGAAAAAGGAAATTCCTTGTTGAAGCACCAAAAGGACCAATACACTATGTCCCTTGTTCGTGACTTAAGAATTGAACAGGTTTGAATTAAAAATATCTTGAATGACACATACTATTACTTTGGGATGTCAACATTAATTTATAATATTATGTCAAATTGTGAATCACGACTCCATGATGATAAATTCAAGTTAGTGCACATATGGTTGTGATGCATATGACTACTTTGATTAATTTTTAGAAATCATTGAAATTAACACCAAATTCTAATCTACTTATGTTCACCTATTTCCACAAAGCCCAAACAAAAAATTTAGGCTTAAGGTGTGAGAAATTAGAGTTGCCATGTTTTTTTTAAATAATTTGCACACCAAAAAAAAAATAAAATGAAATGTGCATTCCAAACCTTTGATGTGCATTCATGGCAGTTGCTAAAAAGCTCAATGGAAAATGAAGTGGCTGAATTACAATGTAAATTAAGAAAGATGGAAGAATATCAGGTAAATTTTCATTAATTTATTGATATTTACATGAATAAAGTTCTAGAACATTATGAACCCCATTTTTACCTTGAAACAATTCATCTTGAACTTTCCTTCTTGCAATAAATTCAAGCTTGGTGGAAATGCTAAGTATTTAATAATAAATGTAAAGTTGTTTGCTAATAGGCAAGTCATATGAAAGAAATAAAAGAGGCCCAAGAAAGAAAGAATCAACTTAAAGCAAAGTTGGGAGTTCGAAAATCTGAAATGCAAACAATTTATATCAAGCTTAATGGTTTGGATTTGTACATCAATGCATTCATCCAAACCCTTCGCCAAATTGTTGAGAAGCATGACAAGACAGAATGGTCATCACTTATCAAAGATCTCTACATGATATATGTGAAAGGCATGCATCGAACAATGAAAGCAAATGGTTTTGAAACACATGAGCAAATAATGCATGAAAGGTATTTTTGGTGTGCTAGCTACTACTAGCTACTACGTATGCTTTTGAGAATCAAACGACTCAAAATAGACTTGTGAAATACTTGACAAGGCCACATAAATCATAAACTTGAGACTAACAAATAACCTTGAATTTGATCATTAGGAGACCGAGCCTAGTACATCAACATGACAAAACATTCAACTATTATATTTAAATTATTATAAGCATGGTTGACATTGTTATAATAAACATCCTATCTAGAACCATTGTGTTCAATAAATAAAACTCAACTTTTATGGTCAAGCTTTTATTGATCCATTTGAAATTGTTAAATTTTAGTATTTGGGTTTTTCAATTTTCTTGTCCAAATCAATTCGTAATTTGTCTTGTGGGCTTAGTGCAAAGTTGTTTTTTTGTCTCATGCAACATAACAATTGCAAATATCATATGCAAATGCATTACAAAATATCATTACAAATGCGTTACTTATTTTGTAATGGTTATACAGGGAAACACTTGAGAATTTTGTGGTTGTATTAAAGAGGTCTATTGTTGCGAGGAAAAATGAGCATCGTAGACATGTAATAAAATATATGGAAGAGAATGTGAAATTATTACAAGACTATTCTGATGCAAATCAAAATGTTCGAAATTTGGCATATCATATCAAGGCACTCCAAGTAAATCCAAATTCAAAAAACCTAAAAATATTATACCTCTTTAGGCTTTCCCATGCTTATTTTGGGTTCAAATCTATTTCTAATGTAATTTTGACATGTCAAGAACACAATCATAGAAAAAAAAAAATTTTTTGGGCAACATCAATAGAAAAAATCACTACTATGCATCTCTTTGTTGGTGCAAATTTTTGTGAAGATGCAAAAAAAAAAAAGAAAAAGTATAAAGGAAATGTTTTGCAAAAATTTCCTCTCTTGAAAAGAAATCCCCAATTTCGAAGAAATATTTTTTTGAAATATTTTTTGTCACATTTCATCTCTGATTTTAATTTGGTAGCAATTCTCAAACTAGTTTATAAAATATTTAGATAAGTTCTTAAAATACATTGCCATTCAATGTTCAATCTCTCTAATTGGGATGCTAGACAATAACACAACATCAAAAAATTGAAAAAAAAAATCATTGCACAAGGATTGTAATCATAAATATTGTATAATCTTATAGATATCGAAGTTGAAATATTGAACATTAATTCATAGAAAGCTAAAATCAGAGGCATTTGAGAATTTTCACCAAATGAATCAATAATTTTGTTGATGCAAATATATTTGGTTGGTTCTCTTTCTTTCATCTCAAATAATCAAACATGCAAGGTTTTGATTTATCCATTCAAACCATGTGGACAATAAATGGGTATCAAATGTTAAATTTTCATGAGTTTTCTATTGACTTGAATCTTTTGTTGTCAATTCTCTTGTAGGAGGTGGTTGGTCCTCCTTTGAATGTTGAATTTAAAACACAAATAATTTCCAACATGAAAATTGTACAAAACCGTCTCTAGCAAATTTTCTATATAATTGTCATGAATCCACGACGTGATGTTGGTGACTGAAATTGGCATGCAGGGAGAAGTGGCACATTTGTCATTAGATGTTACAAAGCATCATAGATCAAGATCCTCCACACTAATGCAAATGCTCGAATCATCTAAGCAATCTAGCCCAAGTCCAACAATTCATCAATTGATTTCACAAGCACCCATTGGTGGACGACTTTCAAGGAGGTCTTCACGTTCACCATCACCCAACATTTGTGGGAAGTTTGAATCGAAGCCTCGCAAATTAGAGCAAATCCAAGAACAAACCAAAAATCCTATTCCTTTGACAAAGATCATGAAACCTTACATGCACGATGGATCTGTATCCAAGCATATGTCTATTCCACACCAAAATTTGGCACCATCTTTAACTAAAGATGTAAAAGAACGTTGATATTCTTCTATTAGGAATGTTCACTTATTAATTGGATTCAATATAATCATAAATAATATTTCTAAATAAAATGTACATTGATCAATTTTGCGACAAATTTTTGAAATCCAATATGTTAAAGTTAATCATGTTAATGTAATAATTTCAAATTTTGTATCCTTGATTGGAGATTGCACTAATATGGTTATTTGAATTTGTGTTCAAGTTGAGAGAAGACACATAATTTCATATCCATGTTTCATAATTAATTAGAGGTCTATTTATTCCAATCTTATTTTGTTCATTTAAAAATGTGTATAAACCTTTGAAAATCAAACCAACACACACTAAGGGTTATAAAATCAATATGTGTGCATTTGTTTTGGGTTTAATTCATTTAGTTATGCAACAATATGCCAATTTCTTATTTCCAAAGCAATATAGACTATTATAAAAATCCATCTTACAAACAAAACTATCAATATTAAAAAGTCACCCAAAACAATGAAAATTAAATTTGTCATTGCATAAATTGAGCCACTTGTTGGCATTTGAAACTATGTGATCTATTTAAAACATTTCATACACCAAAACATACAATGTTATATTTCAATACAATCACATATTCTTAATGTCAATATGCCATGGATGTGTAAAATTATTTCATAGATGTAATTGACAATACATTAGTAATACCTACCTTTGAATTCATGCATTGGGACATAGACCTTTTGCATCAACTTTTGAAATTGTGATTCCAAAATCAAACAAAATTTGCAAGGTTATTCAATTTATATACCTAAGTTCCTTCAATTTTGGTGATATCATACCAAAATTTGAACTTCAACAAATGATTTTTTAAAAGTTGGGAATTTTCAATTAGAGGGCTGATAATTTTTTGAAAAAGTTGACAAAATACATAATAATTTAATTTATGTTGAAGTTGCCCATGCCCATGTACAACAACATAGCTTTGCCATTGGGCTACTAATGATGGTACTAGGTTGTTGAACCCCAATATCCCATCAATTATTATTATTCTTGTCAATCCAAATATTATGGAATTGTGGCATGCACCTTGCAAGTGATAGTGGGTTCAATTCATTCTAAAAGTAAGCTATGTATATATATATATATATATATAGCCAACTCAAATTAGGTGGTAAGAACGATAGCAAATTATTAAAAATAAAAATAACTATTCATGCTCATTACACAGTGTTTGGGCACAATATGCATGAATAATCACTTTAATTACTTGGCAAACCTTGCATAAGTTTCAAAAAGAAAATAAGATAATATTCAATGTCCCCCTTTGTTTTGGTATGATTGTTACTACCAATAAAGTTCCAATTTTGCTTACCCTTTTTGGATGCACAAGTTTAGTGGCATGTATTTTTATTTTGTTCCATTTTGTTTTTCATTTTTCTATTTCCATGTGACCAAAATGTTATATGAAATGAATGATGTCAATAGTCCACAATGACGTGAAATCAACCAATGTCTTATATTGCTCAGAGAAATCATAAATTATTATCTAATTTTTTCACCATTTCATTCTTGTGACCTATTCACTTCCGTATCTTAACTAGTTCCACAACCATGGAAGGTCCAAGTTCATTTCAATGGGTTGAGGACAATTGTGACCCCATAATAAGGTACAATAGTTGAATGACAAGTTTGTTAATTCTTTGTTGAATAATCATTTAATTTTGAAAATTTTATTTCAAAAATAATAATATTTTCAAATATTCCAAAAGATGTTTCATTTTTCTTGACAAAAAAAATCTTTTAAGAAAATATTTTTTGAAAATTTCAACATGTCTAAAAATAATGTATGTTTTTGTCAAACTTATTATTCAATGTGGGTACTACCTTCAATATTAACCATTAAAGCTAAATTTTGTTACTTTTATAAAGCCTCAATGGGTACATTCACAATTTTAGGAGCCACTTAAAAAGGTGGACATTATTTAAATTTATAATATTTTATCTTTGAAAAATCACAAGGGGAACACAATAATTTAGATTATTATTCTTTTTTGAAAAATAGGCTCTTAACAAGTTTCAATTTGATACAAATCGATGATGTTTCATTATTGATGAAACACTCAAAACTATGAGGTGGTCAATGTTTGTTTTTTTTCAAATTTTTTTTGGAAATGTGCACCATTTGTTTTCAAAATTGGTGAAAATTTTAATATTGATGGTTAAAAGGGTGAAAGAGTTGAGATTGGTGAAGTTCATTTTTACAACACATTTGAACACCTTTGGTTCATAAAGTTTTTAGTCTTTGAAAATGTGTTTTTAACAAAAAAAAATCATTTTTATATGATGAAAAGCATAAATGCACAATAAAAATGAATGCATATATTATGTATGATCAAGGTGTAATTAAAAAAAAATCAAATTTAAAACACAATTGTTAACTAGCTGTGAAAAATACAAAAATAAGATTAATAGACCAACACATGAATACCACATGTTACATGCAGTCTTTGGAAAAGGATTTGTATTTTGGCACCCTTGCCTCATAAAACTATGAATACATCCCAATGCCACATGGGGCAAACTATGTTATACAACAATTCTTTCAAATGCTTATTCATTTCACAAGTGAACCTCCAACAAGCACCAAAAGCTCCTTGGACTTCTTATAACCAATGGACAAGGAAGGAACAAAACTTATTGCATATTAAATTGTCCACTTGAGCTTGTAGATACCTTCTTTTGTCTCAAGCAACAATCTTGAACCCATGTTAAATTCTAATTTAAGGCATTCATCTTAGCTTGGTGGACCATACATGGAACCTTCAAAATTATTCCATGTTTACCTCAAAGCTCACCAATACACACATGACTATCAAGATTGCACCATAGTTGTATTTGCAAGCTAGAGAGCATTAAAAACAACATGGTAAAGCCCCTAATAGTACTTTCTATAATGTATTTTTAGAGTGCCGTAAATGTCACATTGTTAGAAACCCATGTTTGCGGTTTAATTTTTTCTTTTTCCAAAAAGTAAGTAATGGTTTCCATATAATACATATCAAAGTACAATGTTTGTGAAGAAAGTTATACAAAATTCACAAAAGTCATATCATAAAGGACTTCACCATTTTGGTTCAATTTTGGCACTCTTAAAAGTTTTTTCAAGGAAACTTTTATGCCATCTTGAAATGGTTTGGAAACCCATATTTTGAATTGCTTGTAACATTCATCAATTTTGAAAATTAACAAATGGACTCATCATTACAAATTACAATTATGGTGAGCCCATTTACAAATTTTTTATGTACTATTGCATTGGAGGTTACACACATTAAAAACTCCCCCATTTGGCATAAAATATTAATTCTGAAATAATTCAAATATTTTACCAAACCATATTTGTGATTCCTTATGTTGCACACTACTTGTGAATTAAATTTTTTTTTTTTTACAAGGGTTTACATATATTGTAGGGTTTAGGAATTTATATAAAAGGCGATTAGAACACTTAAAATTTTAAGATTAAATATGTGCATCATTTGATTATTGTTCTATGTTAAAGTTGATCTAATAAGGATGAATTCATATTTCTTTTTTTATTAAACTATTTTCTTTTACATGAATATTAATTACCTAATTTGGGATTGTTTAAATGCATTCTATGTATCGGTCTAAATTCTATCCACATGGATTTATTTATAAAATATTAATATGGACTAATTGGTCTTTTTAGATGTAAGCTAGATTAAAATTGAGTTTATGTTTGCTAAACAAACTAATTTTGGTTTTTTTAAACCGTTTCATGCAAATTGTTCAATTTTAGATTTATGTTAAGTTCAAAGATTTAAACTTGTTGATTGCAAAGCTATAAGAAGAGGATTAGGGAGTACTCAAGTTTGATCATGCTTGAAAATTGATGGCTAGAGTTTATGTTTGTTGAATAGCTTGATTCATGTTGCTTTTTATGTCATTGGTGGATTTTTTAAAAAAAATTTAGATTTAATATGTTTGTTGAACCACTTGATTTTTGGCAACTTTTAGCACATTGGTCAAAACACGAAAGCTTTGAAAGGTTAAGGTTTTGTGTATACGTATTTGTTGAGTAAATTGAAAAGAAATTTGCAATAAGAGGATTAGTACATAGAATTTGATCATGTTTGATGGTTTAAATGAATTTTTATTAAAGAATAGCTTATGATTCTTTTATTACAATTGGGTTTTTCTAGAAAGTTGTGTTTCTTAGAGATTTTGAAGAGAATTTTGGGGGAAAGTTTTAGAACCTTAATGAAGATGAGATGATTGCACTCGGGGGACAACAACAACATTCTGTTGTTGTTGCTCTGACACTTTAAACCATCTGTGATCTCCATTCTCACCTTAACACAAACAACACGGGCTCTAGGGATCAGCCTTCAATTTTCGACCAGAGTGAACCAACAACAACAACACCCCACCTACGTAAGTTGCAACCATGACAACTGGAAGTTGGAAGGTGAAGGAGAAGAGGACAAAAGTCGCAACCTTCAATCATCAATCTCATTGGCAAGCCAAGTGGATATATAACCGGATACAATGTGTATCCTACAATGATCTAGCCTACTAAGAAGAACAAAGGTCCCTTGAATTGTGTCACTCTTCAAACAGCCACAGGGAACAAATGTTATGTTCATGTAATAGATTTACACAAGTCACTTGATTTTAAGTTAGCTCTTTGAGAACCCCTGATTGTATATATTACTGGGAACTTCGGGAAATTTTTTTCCTTACTCCCACGATTTGATCAATGTGACCACCCCCCTTTGATGATATAACAAGCATGATTTGAGTTTATTCAGGTGTGACTGAAAATTGATTCACCTTAAGACCTTACCCTTTTTAATTAAGGCCTTATCAAGCTCTTGGCCTTGTGTAAAAGTTTGTGCATGCGCAACAGAGATGGCCGCACATCTTGTGCTTGCAGATATATCTTCTTCATCTCCCACCACCCTTTGTTAACAACAGTGGCTGGATCTGTAAGGATTGGGTCTGTTGAGTTGTATTTATCACTGAGAGAGCTTTCTGCTGCTTCAATTTCGTAAGGCAGATACTGGAGCCCGAGTTTTGTTGCGGGTTCACCATAGTATGTGAATGCAGCCCAATCGGTGCCAATTGGGATGATCTGGATGAACACGGATCCAGGTCGCATGAACAGGAAATGGGTCAGGGCTGCACCATGTACACCCATCAGGACATCACTCTTGTGCAGCAGCCAAAAAACTTTCTGCAGCTCTGTGGTACGATGAGGTTTCAAGAGCTTCACTCTGAAACCGACCTTCTGTGCCACCTGTACAATTTTCCCTATGTTCAACAACACCCGTGTCCCTTGGCGCACGAGTATGGTGAGTTGGGGCATCACCTTGGCATGGTAGGAGGAGGCCTTCGAGCTCTGCTTCTTTTCTTCCTCAGGTGATGATGGTAATTTGTAGGCATGGCTAAGCAGTGCTTGGAAATCCCAAATGGTCTTATGATCAGGCATCAACATGGGATCAATGCTCTGTTCTCCATGAATGTGCAGCCCTACTGTGAGTTCTGGAAAGCAATGCACCTGGGATTCTTTCTCAAAGTCAATGAGTGGGTAATTTGTCATTTCTTGTATGACGTTATTGTACTTAGCAATCCACCACTCATGAAGCTCTGAGATCAAGAACACCACCTCACGCTTCAGGTGTTGAGTTGTGATGAAAAGTGGAATGAGGCCATCGTGAAACTCATGGTACAGGTTGCCAGTGTAGCCTCCCGTGCTGAACACCACACCTGGCACAGTATGTTGCACATCACATTTAATGGCACTTGTCAAGGATGATGATGGCACACTTTGCAAGGTGACCTCATGCACAGTGTCCATGCAGCTCTTCTCCCACTTGCGGGTGTAAGGTTTTACCTTCTCCTCTCCCAAGGGAGTCCTGCCATCAACAGCATAGAGTACAAAAGAATGGTTGATGCTGTTCAAGCGAATGTCACCACGCATATTGCACACATCTGTGCGGAATTGTGACCGGTCACACTCAAACACTTCACCTGCAAGCCTTCTCTCCAAGCCCTCCTTGGAATATTTTTTCTCTGCAAGTTCCTCTGTTTCACCAAAATTTTGCAAGATTTAGCAAATTGGCCAATGTGGTTTCATCTCCTCCTGCATACACCATAGAGTTCTCCTATGTGGTACTATCTGGCTCTGCTTGCTACTAGATTGGCTCAAGAAGAGCAACTGCAAAGGCAGGCATGATAGAGGCACAGTCAAAACTTGTTCTCATGGACATGAGGCTTGCACAAAGAGAGTCCTAGGAGTGATATTCATGCCATCCCAGCTACGCTTTCTATCTAATCTCACACTGAGCTTTGACAAATCAATAACACATTTCACAGATCTAAAAAGCTCGCTGATATTACATAAATTCAGAACAGAAAGAGAGAAAAAGCAGACCTAGTTTTACAAAATTGAAGCGAGAATGAAGGTTGAGAAGTGTCAAGGCTCCAAAGAAAGCAAGCAGAGTAATTCCCACCCTGAGTGCATGGAGGCAAGCTGCCCTTTCCCATGTCACACCTCGCCAAGAAATTTTCCTCTTCCTTCCTCCTCTACTACACCCTCCAACTTCTCTTGTCTTCATGCTACTACTCCACCTGATCTGTTACTCAACTCCAACATCCTGCAGGTACATTCCCTCCTCCCATGACTTGTTTGAAACTCAACTCAAATTTGTTGTCTTTGTTCTTGTTCCTCCACATCCAAATCCTACCCCTCCTCCCACAATAATACTCCCCATCACCACCACCAGACCCTGCATGAGATTCCCATGCTGTCATCCACCTCTTCTTGTACAGCTGCTCTACAACCACAATATTGTGAAACAACAAAAAGACACCACAAATGGTATCTATTCTCCACACAGTCACGGTGATCGGAGCTCAGGAGATGCAATATTCCCACATTCCACACCAGCAGCAGACAACAAGATGGTCTTGGCCTTGTGGGTGTGGTAGACAGCTGAGTCAAAGATGCAAAACTAAAAAGAGAATCCATGACAAAAAGCAAAGAGATAGCTAAAGACAATCACACTTGAATATGAAACAAATGAAACAAACTCTCTCTCTTTTCTTTCTCTCTCTCTCTCTCTCTATGTTTGGTATTACCAGCCACCAAAGGACTTAAGAGTCTTTTGTTGAGCACAGAGGCAAAAGTACAAAGAAGGGGGAACACAGAGAAAACTGTTTCAGAAGCAAGAAACAGTCACAATTGAGTTAGTTGGTAAAGAGAATTGAGTAAAGCTACTGAATGAGGAGCAGCAGGTGTACCTAACCCTCTCCCCACCACCCCATGTGCAACAACAAATGAAGCAATCAAATGAAAGAAAGAAAATCATCATAACTGAAATATATTCATATACATCACACACCATGATGATGAACATTCTTTGTCTTGTTGCCTTTGTCAACAACAACAACAACAACAACACTGGACCACCCACCACCACCACCACCCACCACCACCTTTACCCTCAGACTCCCATCTTCTCCAATCAACAACAACAACAACAAACCAAAAAGGGTGCCCAAAATCAGTTGTACATCCAATCCCCGCCTTCAATGGTGTATACCTACTTACTACTTGAGCAAACAACAACAGCATCTTCTTGTTCAGCATCTTCTTGTTCTTCTTCTTCTTAATATGCCTTCCAAGGGAAGTTAGTTGCTTGCTTACTTGCTTACTTACATACTTTCCAAATTCTTTTCTTTTCAAAGACATGCAAGAAAATATTATGGGTTGCAACTTATTAGTAGCAAAAAAACATAAAATTAAATAAAAATTCCAATAACATGTGATTTCTTTTTAATATAGAAAAGGGTGCTTGGAATTTTCTTATGAAAATTTTTTGAACAGTTTTTTCTGCGCATATTATTCCTACTCTCTGCACCTGATGGATGCACTCACGAGAGAGTGCTTCTTGTCCAGAATTTGATGATCAGCAGCAGCACTTTTTGTTATTCCTTTCATTCTTTCTTTCTTTTCGCCCTAACATGTTTTCTGAATCGTGTCCCGATCTTGCTGTTTCTAAAAGCTCGGGACTTTTGCCAATTTTTGCGAGAGGCAAACAACTAGAAAATATAGTCAGATCAGGACGACTTTGTCATTTTGTCACAAGCACAAAGAAAGAAATCAGCTGGTTGCGGAGAGTCGAAAGCGTCCACGACATGATGCTGACTGACTGAGCTCTTGCAATTGGTTCTATATCTTGTCTTGATGCCAACGTCCGTCACCTTCAGCGCAGTGCATCGTCTTCTCCTCATGTTTTGTGTGCAAAGGTCGATTTTTTTCAGCTGTTCCATGAGAGAGAGAGAGAGAGAGAGAGAGAGAGAGAGAGAGAGGAGGAGGAGGAGGAGAGTCGTTTGACTCCAAAATTGTGCATGCCATTTTGGTGGACGACGTCTCTTCGTCTCGTTCGGTTAGGTTTCTTCCCACGTCGGCACTTGCCACCTGATTCTCTGCGACTACTATTGAGTTAGTTACAGCAGCACTTGCCACCTGATTCTCTACGAGTACTAGTCCTGCTGCAGGCTGCAATTCAACATCCGCGCAGGCATCATGTTCCTCCTCACAGAGATCTTATCAAGCCTACTACTACTACTGCCCATGACCTTCGAGTTCTAGGCATGTGAAATCGGAGAAATTGTGATCTCCAGTGCAGCTTCCGGTATAAGATTGGTTGCAACTGTTATTAGTAGAGGACTTCTTCTTCTTCTCTTTGGCTAAATTCCAGTTTGCAAATGTTTGTGAAGCCCACCGTCTTGTATTTCCTGGTTTTCCAGACAATTGAAATTTGCTCAATCAATCCCCCAGCAGAGAGTGCAGCCTGGAAGTCCTGCATTTGTTGAGCATTTGTTTTCCTGTACAATGGCGCACATCTTTTTGTGACACCCCCACCCTCCCTCACATCATGCCTCAAAACCTTGTTGTCCATGATGAGCAGTCACATCTTCTCTTGAAGCATCATAAATGAATCAGGTGCCAGCATCCTTCCAATTTAGTTCACAAAGAGCCATGGTGGAATGGTCATGGTCATTGCCGCTTTCAAGTAGAAGCAGAAACAAGACCCTGCTAATCTGGTGGCACTGGTGTCAAATTGCAATATCATCATGAAAAGAATGGAGGCAGAAGTGCGAGATATGCTCAGATGGCAATGCCACTCCTGCACTCTCAAGGGATTGGAATTGTGATGGACCAACAATATACAAAGTGTCAAAGGGTATCTTTCCATTGAGGAAGAGAGCAGCATTTGCAAGGTGCTATTGCTGCTGTCTATATGTTATGCTGGAGATTGTGGGTTGTGCACACCAATTTTGCTTCTTTACCAAACCCCAAGTGAAAAAACTAGGGTCTGAAACTTGCAATGAGTGCACATGAAGGAAAAGAAAGTGCTGCTGAACTTGGAGGCTCTTCTTTGAGGGCTGACTACTCTTCTCCAAAAGGCAAGAAACATGCAAATCCTTTGGATGAGGATGAGGCGAAGGCAGTCCACCAGGCATGTACACACCCATTGTACACATTCCACATGCAAATGTCCAAATGATTGTTAGAAACTTCTGAACTGTGCATGTGAAAATGGTGAGCACTTTGTGAACAAGTGCATGCACCAATTTTAGACATGTCTACATTGCTTTGGTCAAACATGTTGCAGATGTTTGTCTGGATCAGCAGGTGGCAACAGTGGCACAGTCCAGTATACGGAGGCTACAGATGGTGGTTAAGGAGAAAGAGGAGGCCATTTTGAGCCTGCAAAATGCAGTGTCCGCAGCATACCAGGCTGCACTGCAGGAGCAAGCACATAATCAAGCACAACTGGAGGCACTGCATGCTGTGTTGTCTGTGCATGGAGAGCACAGCATTGAGCATATGCACCAGTCATTGCAGGTAGTACACAGACCACTCTTCATGAGCAACAGATTCCCCCCTGCAGGCTCCACATGCATCATTACATACTCAGGCAATACCCTTTAAACCAGTTCTGGTGCTGCTGGGGTTATGGCATGGATCGGGTAGACTTTGGCAAGGAAGAAGCCCAAAAAAGATGACAATGGGCTCACAGGGACTCTTATCAGGTCAATGGCAAGGTTGATTGATGATCAGCTCCAAGACCTAACAGCACAGCATGAGCAAGAGATCAAAGCTCTGGAAAGAAACATGGATGTGTACAAGAAGCAGTAAGTTAAATGTTTTTTTTTTCTTTGTTTATATACTTATCTACACCGTCTGCCAGGAGCTGATGAAGTCAGTGGGTACCTAGTCATGATACTTGTCATTGCCATTCGTGATGGTCTGACATTCTGTGAGCAACTCTCATAAGATTATGACTGCACTCAATGTCATGTTATTGTGGAGATTTCTCTGCAATTTCATAGATATATATCTTCTTTGCATGGGCATCTACAACTTGCTTGGACTCTTGAGACGTTTGAGCTTCTGAGATCAAGTTGGTATTTGAGAGCATGAGATCTCCATCATCTCTGACCCCTGCCTTAACATGGATTCATTTGCTGCCTTTGGCCTGGGGGAAAAGGAGCCAAGAATTGGAGGCCAATTTGGAAGAAGAAAGACAGCAACACCAAGCCCATGTCTCCCAGATTGAAGAGGTTGTAAACTGCTAGATCTGCATGTTGTCTTGCATGTTGCACATGTGTGTGCTTGTACAGTTCAGTTTTGCTAGGTTGTAAACTGCTAGATCTGCATGTTGTCTTGCATGTTGCACATGTGTGTGCTTGTACAGTTCAGTTTTGCTTAAGGCATGCAGAAATGATTCTGTTCCTGCAGTCCTCTTCTATTCTTTCAAGGTTGTTCAAGGTAGACTTGTTGGTGTTGATGTTTCAACTGTAAGAAGCTGGGCCTTTTGATAACTTAAGTCAGAACTAGAGACCACCGGTAGACTGCAAGGGACTCACTGAGTCACCATTATCACAGGAAATGCAAACTCAAAGGCCAAAGGAAGAGCATATACGGCGCCTGGAAGCAGAGAAGTTCCAGAGCCAACTCAGTAAGGTCCGCCATGGCCTGCCCCTCTTGCTCTTACCCTCTCACATGTCAAGCTTCTGAAGAGGTAAGTATGTGATGTGTCAGAGCTCTGTGATTGCATGTTTGGTTCCAAAGCTGAGTTTCAGGATTTGAGGTGGTTATCATGTATTTCAGAATTACTGAATCTCTTGAGCCACTTAACTAATGGGCAAAACACAAGATTCTGTACTAGATTCTGGACATATTGTTGTTCAATCACAACAGTAAGAACGAAAATCGTTGAACATCTGTGTACACATTAGAGGGTGAAACTGGCTTGAAAAATATGGCATGACTTGGTGTGGAGTAGGAAGCAAGGATGTTAAGCTCAAGGAGGCAAGGGAAGAGTACAAGCTGCTAGAACTAAGACTGATGGAGGCTCAGCAGAAGAACTTGACCAGGAAGGAAGCAGGGGATATCAGCATTGCTGAATATGCAAAGGCCCGTTCACAAGCAAACCAACTGCAGGTCCAAGTTGCCAACCTCTCCCAGCAGCTAAGACATGCAAAGGAAACAACCAGTCAACTAAACTTGACTGATGTTATCAACAGCCAAGAGGTACTCTTCTATGCTTTACCATTGGACATCTGCCACATTGTTGATGGTCAATGCCAGTTGCTCAACAAATTGTCATGTCAAGCAATAGAGTATGGCCCTATCAACTTTGAAGCATGATTGGAATCTCATTTGATGAGTTGCTGAATGATCTCGTTGTCCACATCGGCCACCTTGTCAACATGAAATCAACCTTGCTATGAAATGGACTTCTTAGAAATTAGTGATGTGCTCAGATATAACACATTATACAAGATTTTGGTAGATATGTTGGTCCTTTCCTACACGAATAGCATAATAGCAACAAAGATATACAGGTGGCTCTATCCTGCAGATCAATGGTAGCTCCACAGATTTCAATTTGAGGCTTACATCTTGCACTTGTAGCCAGATGATAAGGGGGCATCTAAGCTATATGTTGATGGAAGAAATGACAGGTGAAGTCCCTGCGAGAAGAGGTTGCCAGAGAAAGAGAAATTGGGCACAAGATGGCTGTAAAACTTGCCAAATACAGGAGAAAAGAGAGAGAGAGAGAGTTGCAGATACCTCAACTGTTGGTAACTTCTCCAACTCGAGACTCTGATCAAGTTAAAGACAGAGACGAAGTGTTGACAATATTGACTCACACCCATGCTCATGACTGGGACGGCCATTGTGATGACAATTGTGGCAACTCACCTGCAGGTCAGTGCCATTAGTGCTTCTATTTTGCATGGGCAGGCCATTATAGCAAGCGTCTGTCAATTCTTTCAGTGTATTCCGATGAAACTGGGAATCCCAACTAGTAGATGCTAGGGCTCACAAAATCCTATATGCTTTGTGCATAATTTTGTACCACCAGAACAGGCACAGGTGTTAACTGTGGATTCAGCAATGCAGATATTGGGAAAAAGGAATTGAAGGAATCGCATGAGATTCTCGGAAGGAAAGTACATGCTTTGCAAAAAAAGCTCCTGCAATGTAGACAGGAACTCAAGGAAAGTGGAGAAACTCAACTGCACAATGAGAGAATTATCCAGCAACTCAAGGATGCAGCTGCCCGCAAAAGGTGCTTAGCAGACAAGAAGCGTAAGGCTGCAGGTTTCAAAGAACATGGTCCAAGTGCTGATTGTGTGAAGATCAAAGAGTTGCTGGAAAGTCTAGATCAGGTTGAAAGTGATAACACCAGGCTGCAAAGCAGCGTCATGGTTGACCAGCAGACTACGATCAAGAGACTGGAAAAAGAGGTGAACATTCATCTGTAGAATTTCACTAGCTTTTGATGGTGCTGCTCATGCAATGATGTTGCTATTTCCATAATTCTAGGATGAGAAGTGCAATCTGTGCTTGGTCAGTGGCAGCACTCCATTCTAACTTGAAATATGTGAATCTCATTTATTGACTGGATGCACACCAACCTTCTGTTTACCATTGATGTTGGCATGGTAACAAAATGATGGATGGTCAGGTAATGAAGCTGAAACAAATGTGTTGGGAATTGGGAAAAGACTCCGCAGACTGTGACCTGCATGGGTTCTCATTACCAGAGATGGATACTGCAATTACTGCACATGAGTCGGCAACAATTCAGCTCAAATTTGAGCGTGATCAGGCTCTGTGGAAGCTTGGACAATTGGAACAGCGCTTCAATATTCTCTTTGGAGCACAGTTACAGGACCATTCGCACAAGAAACACACCTGTGATTATTTCATCCCAGATGCCACTCCTCCACATGCCTTTGCTGGCAGGAAGCTACTGGTTGCAGAGCCAAATGCATTGTGCTTAATGAGAGACTCTGTGAATAAAGGGCTGAAGGCAGGCACAGTCTCAAGGGAGAAAGAGTTGGAAGGGTTGGTAGAATCCCTGCTAAGAGTGGTGGAGAAGCAAAGAGTTGAGATTGAACATTTGAAGCACGCTTGTCACAACACCATCCAGCATATGGAGCAAAACAGAAGTCTTCGCAGCAAGGTGGAAGAGCTTCAGTGCCAACTTGGGAAGGAAAAGTGTTGTCAACCCAGTCATTCACCACATGAGATCATTGCAGGTGCACCTTCTTTAGCCAAATATGTGAATTTCAACCTTTCAATGTTTGGCAAAATCTTTAAGATCATTCAAGGTATAGTTTAATAGTGAGCATAATATTCCTGCAATTATGTTTACAAAAGAATTTGTTACATCTCCTGAAATGCACAGATCTGAAGAAGGACTTGGAAAGGACAACTCAAGCAAACATAGGTCTAATACATGCCCTCAAGGAAACAGAAGAATCTTACATATTCCTACAGCGAAAGGTCCATTATCTCACTCTCATTCCTTGACATGAACGGTAACCAATTGTGATAGAATTGATGAACCCATATCTCTCGCTAGTGATTGTACACACATTCTGTATAAGCATTTGACTCAATAAGTGAAACAGGGCAAACCATGCTGGGAAGCTGTCCATGTGCCTGCATACATCTGATATGTCCATGATCTTCTTGCAGCTGCATGAGGCAACAAAAGAGAAACCCACTTTGTTCTCACCCCTCAAGGCATGTTCATCCAATGAACACAATGAGGGCAAGTCAGGAAAACTACCTTCTGAAATGGAGTTGCAGGCACAGGAGATAGCACAACTACAAAATGAGTTGGCTGCCAAATTGCATACCATAAGTGATTTGAAGACCCAGTTAGAAATACAGGAGAATGAGCTTTCCTTTGTACATGGGCAGCTCACTGTCAAAGAAGCAGCAGATAGTGCACAAGCAAGGGTCCTGGAGCAACTGTTTGTTGCCAACAAAGACACTCAAAACAAGCAACATTTCAGTGACACTATGGGGCATTCACCAGATGACAAGTTAAGACTCGATCTTGCATTCGTACAAGCAGAGAATGACCGCTTGAAAGCAGAGCTAGAAGCTTTTGATCCTGCATATTTTGAGGACCTAGAAGATCTGAAATCAGAGTACCAGCAACTCTCCACAGTATGGTCTCAGATCCCTACATATTCTGCTTTCTTTTGTGGCTCTTCACCTGATCACTTAAAGCCCACAACTTGCATTCAATGCACAGCCCCAAACAATGATATACCATTGGGGTGCAGGTGTGTACACAGTATGAGGAGCTTCTGCAAAGCCAAGCTACCCGGCTTGACATTCCATTCAAATCCTTGCGGGATCAATGAGAACAGCCTCATGATCACAAAGACATTAAGCACCAGTGACAAATCTCACTCATGTAACACTAAAAAGTTGTGCAAACAGATATCCAAATGTGTCCACTCCATGATAAAGCAATTCATGTGCCAAGGAGAAGATGACTCGTTTGCCATTGGGGTCACAAGATTCACATTGAGATTTTTCCTTCCTCAGGGCTCATTGCAACAGGAAAAAGGAAATGGAATTCCATCTCATGAGAGGCCATATAATCAATGTCATCAAATATTAGGTGAGTAATTCACAGCTTTAGTCCAATGCAGACTCTGTATTCTTATCACTCTGAAGGAATCACCTAAATCACTTTGAAAATGGTAAGCATTGCAGGACTTAAAAGGTCACCACTAAACTTCAAAAAACTGCAATGCAAATCCTATTATCCTTCTGAATTTCAGAATTTGAGTAGCATTTACTTCTGAGGTTTTGCATTAAGTAGTGTAGTCAATGTCTGTGATGGTCCTGGGGCTCCTGACCACATTGTAGGTTGGTCTTGATCCCACAAGTCAATCATGGTAACAGTGTCTGCTGATAACATCCAAGCTGAGTCACCAGCACTCCTAGTCACCTTGCAATCAGTCGTGGGATCAAACCACAGCTATAATGGTGGTCACTGTATCAATCTAGTGGATTGAAAATTAGGGTTTCTTCCACATCCAAATGGTGAAGATTAGCATGACCATGTAATTCGCTTGATAACCATTTAGTATGTTTCCGCCCTCCAACAACGATGCAATAAACTTACAGGTGAAGAGACTCATTGATTTGGCAAAGACCTCACAGTGCCAATCCTGTAGGATCCAGATGGGTCTCCTTTACTGAACCCACTCAATGGATTGATATCTCAAGATGGAACACATGCCAGCCAGCCGCACCTGGAGCTTTGTATTACCTGATTCAGGTATTCTACTCTTCCCTAAATTCTTGGAGATACTGTGTCAAAACTGAAAGTGCCGCACAATAAATCATGATCACACTCTACAGAACTACTCTCCTGTCATACTGAGCTTAAGACTGCACAGAAGCCTGAATCAGTGGTTGCATTAAGCCCTGTAGTGACTGTAGTGATTGCTGGAGTTTTACTTCTAATGCAACCCGCTCCCTCAGTACTGTCACCTACAGTTCCATCCAAACACCCCACCTCATCTCACAATCAGTCCATTACCTGAAGTTGTGAGAACCCACGAAATTCCAGTCTCCAATAAGTAATGGGAGTACAAAACTGGTCATAAAAACTATACAAAGCTGTTATTGTGAAGGAAGATGTTAAGTGAAAGAGAACAGACCAGATGCCAGATTGATGATGATGACCCAAGGATGCCAGCATACATATCAAGCACTTGATGTGCAATAGGGACCAACAGCCTTGCCTGCTTCGGCATTACCACATACCTGCTCATGCCCACCTTCTAGTGTGAGGCTGGGGGGGTGAAAGAAAGCAAAATCAGCTTGAGCACAGACATAATTGACAACTTCCCACAGTGTTTGTCAGCACTATTGCTATGAATATGCTGAGAAAGAATTGGCCTGAAGACCCAAATACCTTATGAACTCTCCTGATAATTGGCACTTCATAATGACTGTTGATCAGGTTATCAACAGCCATTTACAAATAGAAAGCATACACAATCCAGAATATATGACAGCAATACCCTTTGTGCAATGGTGCAGCATTTAAATGGCAGGGAACTTACTTGCAAATGAAAGCAAGAAGAGGTTCAAGAGAGGAGACATCACGTCTGGAAAGCGCAGCAACAAGACCACCACGGGCAACTAACTCCTCTATTACTGCTACTACCACCTGCAACATGACACATGGATTGGAATGATTTACTCAAATATCACTCCACTGCATTAGATACATAGAATCAGCCATTGCCAAAGAGATTTCTCAACCAAATGAAGATTTCTGCAACATCCAGAAAGTCTACTGGTGGTTCCTTTGTTTCTTCCACTTCCTCTGGCATGCATTGGAAGCTCACATCAAGATAACAACCCAACTATTAACATCCCTCATCTGCATAGCAGAAAGCTGTCCAAGGCACCTATCCCCTTGTGATATATCATCCCTAGGAGAAAGCATTCTTCTTCATTTGGAATCACAATACAGACCGTGGGATCCGAAGTGCTCAAAGCTGAAGATAGTGCTTCTCTATACTGAAAGGATCTGAGAAATTGGTCATGCTGCCCCAGATTCACTTTTTTGGGCCGAGCCAAAACATAGTCACCTTCCTGTCCCCTCCAGTGGCACCCAGCATTTTAATCCACAGCATGTCACATATTACTCAAACTTTTGATGTGGACTGAAATCAGTATCTTGTTGAGCCAAAGGAACAGAAGCAAGGAGTATTAGCATCAACCATAATCATTATTGGCACATCATGCTTAATAAAGTAACCTTCGCATCTTGTAGTCCATTTTGCTGAGTGAAGAGAAGGAACAAAATAACAACATGAAAGGAGGCTGTGACATAATTGTAACATCAAAGACAGGAACTGTATAATTGAGCAAGTGACAGACCACAGCAGATTCTGCTGCACCACGTAAAAAGTAGCGATAGTTGTTTGGATGCAATTTTCTGGGTCTTCTTGGCCTTGCAACACCCAATGCAGTTGCTGTGCCTGCATCAAGCTTGTCAGGTTTCTTTCGTTGACGGATAGAGAGTAGGCCTGATGATGTGCCCACAGCCAAGGTTGTGCAATCTGGAGACACACCCATGCTCAATATTGGTGCAGGATACTTGGCTGCATGTGTCACCTGCAAACTATGACCCACATTTAGAACTTAACTCGCCAAATCTTGCTGTGGGTAAGTGCCACCAGCATGCCATAATGTCCATTATGAACCACAAGCATGCAGCTGAACAGATCCAATAGATCATTGCAGACCTTGAACTGGCTGAGTTCAAAAACTTTGACATGGCCGTCCAAAGAAGCAGTCAGGAGACGTGGAGCATCTTGATCCAAAGCAGCTCTAGAATTGCTGGAAGGAGCCATGCACAATGTGGTAACAGTTTTCTGATGACTGCTCAGCACATGCAACTGCCTCCCTCCACCTACAATATCCCATATCTTGACTTCTTGCCCTCCTGCAAGCATAAACATGTCAGATATCTTGGAGCTTCCAAATGAACTGGAATAGAACTTAACCCATGAAACCAGCAAATTGACTACAACTGGAATCCGACCTTACAATGTCCAAATCAAATGTGCTGAATGTGTTTAGCTTCACACTTTTGAAGTTGCAGAATGATAAGTTTTGTTGCACAGTTTACAGCCAATACAAACAAGGTATGCTGGTTTCAAATCATTGTCCAAAACCTTGCTCATCAAAAAAAGATAATCCCTTATATGTGCACCCAACCCTGGAGGATGGGTGAAAATAGACAAGGAAACATTGGAAAAGAGAACAAGCACCTGCAGAAGCCAAAAGTCCTCCAGACGGAAAAAATAGCACATCCTCCAGTGGTTTGCCGTGCTGCACCCAGTTATCCAAAAACAATGATAAGCTTTCTTCTATAGACTGCAACTCTCAAAATATTTTGACCCTTGTCAATGTTCACCTGAAACTACTACTCATACATAGGCAGCAGCCATCCCACAATGTGGCATCACAAGAGTGAAAACAGACTTTAAACCTGAAGAGTGTCTACAGATGTGTCATCTGCACTCCCCATTGACATTTCATTCAAAGAGGGGTAAGATTCAAAACCTCAAATTTCAAGACACTTCTGGATGTGCGGAAGTCCCAGAGTCGTACAGTGTGATCATATGCACCTGTGGCCCTGTGGCCTCAACCCAGCAATCAAGCATCAGGATGAGCTAGACTGTTCAAAGCCAAATTAGTATGCTTTCATGTTGGTCATCAACACAGCAACATCACACAGTATATAGTATGTGTATATGGAGATTGTTCGATAAGGATTTTGTGTCAGATGATTGCCAACAAGGGCCAACAAAATGCTTTTTATGTTCTGACAAGGACTAAGAGAAAGAACTTGTACCAAAGATCACCACTGGCAGGACTTGTGGCACCACAGCGAACATAATCAGTATGTCCCTCCAGGGTTAGCAAAGGTGCCTGCAGCACCATGCATGTAATGTCATGCCTTGCAGCGTGGGCTCTGATGTATTTCATACAGTCAAGCTGCTGATCCCAAGATAGTGAGGGGAGACCTTACTGGACCATCCAAGAGGATGCCATCATAATTTCATGTGATTTGAATTATCATTAAAGAACGAGATCCCACTAATTCAAAATACGCACTTCCTAATACTAATCAGATAACCATATCTGATGTCAAGGGCTTCAACATGGCAAGATTACTACACAGTGACCATATCACATCTTCATGCTATTTCAAGCTGGAACTGCCATAGGCAAAAGAAGATGACCAGAGACAATGCCCCCCCTATAAAAAGGTCCTGGTTGTAGGTAGTGCACCCTAGTACCTGAGTTGCCACATCCCACCATCGAACTGTACGGTCATCACCTGCTGATGCAATGTGTAGCTTATCTTGAGGGGAGTATCTAACCCAGTGAACTGCCCTGAATGGTTGACCCAAGACACCACCACCCACTAGTCAATAAATTCCACAGTACACAACCAGTTCTGGCTTCTCCTGAATCTCACCAAAATCATAACACCTCAAGAATGTTAAATAATTAAAATTGTAGTAGTTAACAGTGAAAGTTAGGCAGAACCCATCATTAAGGCATGGAAGATGAAAAAAGAGAAGAGATATTAGCTTAATCACACTTGCTTATACCTTTTTCTTGTGAAGAAGAGGGACATAGATTGATACAACCAAAAACAGGCTACCAAGGAAGAGGGAAGGAAAGGAGGACACACCCAGTATGGCCCTTAAGCTGCCGAAGTACTTTGCGACTACCAACATCAAACACCTACAAACCCTTCCACAGCCCTCATCAGCTTTCACACTGAATCACAGAACATATCTAGTGCACATTTCAAGCCTTTTCAAAGTATCTTTACTTCTCATTACTCAGGTTGTTACCCATTATGCAATATGCTTTGCTTCTTCATTCTCAACTGTCAGAAAATGTTTGAACATGGGTGGTACGAAATTCCCAACAATATGCCTAAATTATGCATAGTACTCATCATATATATCTATTGCCTTACCTGTACAATACCAGTCTCACCACCAGCTGCAAGCAGCTGTCCATCTGATCGGAAGCTTCCTGAGTACGCCTGCAATCAACATAGGAGCTGAGAAACCATCAATGTATGGGCAGAGCCGCACTCTCTCTATACCATGCAGCATCATCTGGTGGGCAATACCTCCATTCCAAATAATCATCTAAAATGTTTCATATCTGCTATTCTCCTCTCTATATGAGCAGTAGAAGATTTGGTGGGTGCAACATACCACATCCGTGAAGCGCAATATATTCTTCTTGGGTTCACAAGTTACCGCATCATAGACCACAACCTGTAAACACATAAACAATGCAATCCGATGTCATGAACCAAAGCACTCTACAACCTACACGTCCAAGATTCAGACCTGCAGCATCTCACTAAGACAACACATTCTACGAAAATTGAAGGAACCCCAAGCATTGAGGGTTTAGGGTTTGGGTTTAGGGTTTAGACCCTCCCTCATGGATTTAACCCCAGAAAAATGCGAAACTGAGAAGGAGAAGAATTCAATAGCAAGGAAATGATGCCAACAGCAGCACAAGTCAGACTTTGCTTATTGCCTCGAAACCCATCACGAGATAAGCTAGAAGAAACGCAACCTAGCAACCGGACCTAACATACCCGAGTGGAAGAGGTGACTGCAAAGTCATGCGGCTCAGCAGGGGAGAACTGAATACAGGTCACGGCTGAAATTTGCTGGGGCGCACTTTTGTTGCGAAAGGAGCGCCAAAACTTGGCATCCACGGATAGAGCATTTTTGGAAGCTGGGTACGCTTTGGCTCTCACTGGCACGTAATTCGTGGTCCCGCTCTCAGGATCCATGACCTCTCTCTCTCTCTCTCGCAACTCTATAGGAAAAACTCTCTTCCCGAGAAGACAAGAGTATCAATTTAAGCGTGGCTGGCTTAGCCAATGCATTCCCATTCTTGGTCAAAATTTGCAGCAAAGGAACAATACAAAGACGAGACTCAGAAACGCTCTCGTGTGTGATGATCAGAAGAGTAAGGAGGAACTTCTAGGGTTTAGGAATCCAAGGTTTAGGGTTTTGTGCTTATGCTGGCAGACGTTGGGTGATTTCTCCATAAATTTTTAGCAATTTTTTCCGAATTTACACTAAATAAAATTTCCAAATTTTTTGATAATCTTTTGTTGTTATCATAATGCAATTTTTTCCCCCAAAAAAATCGCTTGTTGTTATTAGGGACTTCAAGTTGAATTGTTTATTTTATTTTTTATTTTTTAATTAGTTGAAGAATTTAAAAAATCCTTGGTGTTGAAAGTGCAAGTCTACTAATTACAAGTAGCCATTGCCCAAGCTAAAAAGAATAATAATAATCTCTAATAGGCTTAGTAAAAAAAAACAATTGCTAAATTCTTGAGCATTACATGTAAGGGACATTATAATCATAAGGCCCTTATTTGGGGGTTTGTAAGGCACATAAGGACCCTTGATAAGGGGATTTTTACTAATTTTAAACCAATTTAAACAAGTATTTAATAATGGGTAATGCATTTCATAGTGCCCTCAACAACGGAATATATTGCCGAATAATTATTTAAACTTTAAATCTTAACTTTGGCACTTGGTTTTTTAATTCTGAAAATTTTGGGTGGTTATATATAATATTAAACACATTGTTTTCAATCCTATGAAAAATAATTTAATTTATGCCAAAATGGTAAAATTATTACGGAAATCAAATCGAACCCATCATTACATTATTTTTAGTCATGATGTCATTGTAATCATATAAGACTAATCATGAATGCCATGTTTTGGCATGGTGAAATTAAAAAATCATTATATATTTAAATATTTTATAAATAAATATAGTTCACATTTTTTTTAAAACATGAAAATATTATGATGTCATTTGCATTACATCCTATTTTCACTATTTATACGTAAAAAATAAAGGAATAAAACATATTTTATTTTTATGATCACAGTAACATGCATGTGATTTTCATGGGTTAGCATGGAAAAAAAACAATTTGATGTTAGTTAATGTCCCATTTATGATTTATTAACTTTATCAAAAAATGAGAGATGAATTTGATAAAGGGACACCCCTAAATTTCGAAGGTTAAGATTCAAATTGAATTGAATTGAATTGAATTTTAATTAAATACAATATCACAATATAATCACATAACAATTCAAAAGTGTTGTTATTTCTTTCAACACGCATGTGAACACAAGCCAAAAAAAACTTTCTTCCAATTCAACATTCAATGCATTAAAAATTGTGTTAAATTACAAAATTATATAACTTTTACTTCTAACATAATTTGATATGAATTGTTGAGATAAATTTATTCAAATAATGTTTACATTTCAATTAGGTTTCGTGTGTTTTATGAATCACATGGTCAATTTTATAGTATATACATATTCTTGCAATTTATCCATGTGTCTTACTACATTGGGGGAAAATTTTCAATGTTCCAACAAATGATAGGAGATTACATAACATTTGATTCATTGTTATACATTATAACCTGTATTTGAATATAAACATGGTTGAAAAAAGGGGCCTACCAAAATAAATGTTTTTTTTGTCAATTATGTGATGTAGCCATTGTAATTAAAAAAAGATCCTTATGTATATTTAGTTAACCACATGAAGCATGTATAAAACATTCGATTATAACATTTTTAGTTTTTATTATATATTTTTGGCTAATATATAACTAGCAAAAAGGGGGTTCCATAAGGGGAGGAAGAATGGAGCAATGTGAAAGAAAGAAGGAACATTGGAAATAAATAAATAAATAAATTTCAAAAATTATATTAAAAAAGAAAAAAAAAAAAAAAAAAAAAAAAAAAAAAAAAAAAAAAAAAAAAAAAAAAAAAAAAAAAAAAAAAAAAAAAAAAAAAAAAAAAAAAAAAAAAAAAAAAAAAA
>Ga0116227_10001198_pt1 | contig 56808 bp, 37 predicted proteins | sample S1TSphgellanicum_FD_89693 | JGI IMG/M metagenome (GOLD analysis project Ga0116227, IMG submission 89693) | Host-associated microbial communities from peat moss isolated from Minnesota, USA - S1T2_Fb - Sphagnum magellanicum MG | ecosystem: Host-associated > Plants > Peat moss > Unclassified...
AAATTTTAAAAAAATAAAAAAAAAAAAAAAAAAAAAAAAAAAAATTTTAAAAAGTAAAAAAAAAAAAAAAAAAAAAAAAATTTCCAATAATGGAGTATCATTCAAATACTAAAAAAGAACTTGATGAAATGTTTCAATCTGTATTTTTTGATGAAAAAAGGTTTGGGAAATTTCTATGGATGGTTAAATGCACATGTATTGGTATGAAATGGGTTCTCCAAGTTTTTCAAGGGTGAAATATCCCTTGCTACCCACCATAGCAGGTCCCACAAGAGAGGATCCCAATAGGATTTTAGTTTTAGTTCCAAATAACACACAAATTAGCTAAGGTGGGAAAAAAAAAGAGAAGTCATCATGACTCACCATAACTCAAAATGATTGCTACATTGCATCCCACAATTCTAATCTCCATTCTTGAATTGGTCATTGTCAAATGATCCCCCATAAAAACATGCACACATATGTACCATTTTTCCAAACTAGGAGTAGATGTACTTTGGCTATATAATGACCATGAATTTTGTTTTCACCACATAGGGTTGGAAAGAATGAAAAGGGTGAAGCAAAAAAAGGTTGAGTAATTCCTTGCAACTCTTCAACTTCAAGGTTTTGGGCTCTTTACACTTTCATGAATGGTAACAAAGGATTTGGGTCTCACCAATTTCATTTATGGGCAATAAAGGATTTGGATATCTCAAATTCATTGGTGGTAACAAAGGATTTGGGTCTCTCCGATTCATTGGTGGTAACAAAAGATTTGGGTCTCCCCAAGTCATTGGTGGTAACAAAGGATTTGGGTCTCTCCAATTCATTGGTGGTAACAAAAGGTTCGGGTCTCTCCAATTCATTGGTGGTAACAAAGGATTTGGGTCTCATATGGTAACAAACAATTTAGGTCTCTCTCATTCATTCATGGTAAACAAGGAAGAATTGCCCAATTTGTTTTTTCCCCTTGCAAAAGAAATATTAATTTATGTAACACTTATCATCATGGCTGATAGGTTTTCATTTCTCTCTCTCTCTCTCTCTTTGGCCCCGTCAAGGTGGATCATCATATAGCACCAGCATAGTACTTTTGTACTTGTGATTGAATAGATTGGATCTGTTGTGTTCAATATATAGTTTGGGCTGCCAAAGTACAGAAATTTCTTCACAAGAATATCACCAAAGAGACCATTGAATCCATCTTCCCATTAGCTTCACCTGCAAGCAAAGCTGAGCTGATAAGATAAATCCCTTTGTGTGTGTGTGTCCACGGAGTCCAGACTCCTTATAGAGAAATGTCTGAAGACAGACTTGTATATAAATAAACAAATGTAATGTAGAGTAAATTAATGTAGTGTAATCTACTTAACTCTTTTATTTTATTTACTCTTAAACTTATAATGCCCATCTTGCTGGATCTCCACCACAAACATGAATATTATTTTCATTCATGCGAAAGTCCCAAAACCAAAGAAAGTGTGCAGTCTGACCAACCCATTTTTCTCACCATTTGCGAGCAGCTCCACACACTACTGCCAAAAGAGCCTTCTGCTTTGTGTCTCCTAGGTAACAACCGAGTGTTGCAGGCCATGATTTTATACATTGTATGGGGTTGGGTTGGGTTGGGTCAGGTTGAGTCGAGGGGGGAAGTTCCAACAACAAAAATGGGTTCCAGAGGAGATGGGATTTTGTGATCATAACCGTCCTCACAAAATAGGACTTAGGACATTTGCTCCGCACTATTTTGATGCACTTTCAAGAAGACGACTATGGACTAGGTTAACCATTGAGAGATCCCTTGTTACAGAAAATAGCTGAGGTGCACCAGCATCAAAGTAGTTTTCTGGTGTACAGTGCAAGCTGGTTATCATACATAATCTACCATTTAGAGGTTTGAGACTTGCTCACCAAAATCGAAACCGTCCTGTCAATGGATGACTGACTAAGTGTCTCCGGTGACTAGATGGACAGAACCAAGTGCATATCTAGATGATTTATTTTTTCATCCATTCACATGAGGGTTATGTTGTTATCTTATTCATTCACATGAGGGTTACAAGGTTGCTAGGTAGGAAAGTCAGTAGGAACTGAAAATCATGGCAAAGGTTATGGTGGGTGAAAAGTAGGTTGAGGACCAACCACATTGAGCCAAGGGGTGAAAAACCTCTGAACAGTAGATTATGCTGCAACATTCATCTGTTCTTGCATGCAGTACATCCATTTTCAATGTATTCCAAAAAGAAAGACATTATGATCAATGAAATCATGAAAAGAAAGGCATCCCTAAAGTCACCACCCTGTCTTCACCCTGTCTTTGGGCCTGTTTTCACCCCCTATCCCCCCTCTTTCAGTGGTATCTGCAAAGTAAGGATATTTTATTAAATCTCAAAATGAAATGCTGAAACTCAGCATTTAATGCACAAGGTTCGAGACCAATTATAGTAGTTGTACACGTAGGAGCAGTGAAAATATATGTAGCAGCAGTGGAGGCGCTCAGAAAAAAGGAAAAAACAGGATGAAACTCAGTTTACCACCAAAATTGGTGGAAAAACTAGTTTAGGTCCCATTTACTATGTTTTGCTTTGTAAAATTTTCATTCTCAGTTATGCGTTTGATGGCCTATTATGCTGAAACTGGCTGTTTTCACCCCCTAATTGCGAGACTTTACAGATAATTCTACTGTGATCGAAGTGTTGCAAAAAGAAAGGGTACGCTAAGAAGGCACTGTGATCAATGTATTCCAAAAACAAAGGCATAGTAAGAAGGCTCCTTGTCAATATATTCCAAAAGGAAAGGCATAGTAAGAAGACATGACAATTAAAGTATTATGTAAGAAAGGCTAAATGAATGAAGAAGATCTCACAATGCTCCATGGGACATTCCTGTTGGAATTTTAGAAACCCAGTGATGAGGGACAAAGCCTATATAGAATGTGGACATGTAAAATTGCCATGGCATCAGCATGGTGGTGCCATGCGATGGACGGAAAATGGAACTGTATGACAAGAGGAATACACATATTGCACAACAGACTCATAGAGAGAGAGAGTCATGCTCATGCCAAGGGTTTCAGAGTTTAGGGTTTTAGGGTTTAGGGTCATGCTCATGCGAAGGTCCTTAAGGCTTAAGCTGATGTTCTAATCAAAGCAATAGCTTAAACTGGCCAGGGTGAACCAACGGTCACTGGTGCACAGTGAGGATGGATGGTGGGTGGACAGGAAAACACTTTTCCATTGGGTTCCAGTTCCCAAATTAACCATGGTGGTTAGCTTGGTTGTTGTGTTTCTACCTACTTACCTACCTACGTACCTACCTTCTAGAATGAAACCAACAGCCACTGGTGCACCATGAGGGATGGATGGTGGGTGCACAGGAAAACACTTTCCCATTGTGTCCCAGTTCCCAAGCTAACCATCATGCTTAGCTTAGTCATTGTGTTTACCTACTACCTACTAAAAACCCAATAGCCTTCGCCTCCTTACTAAATAATCTTTGTACATCTACATACCTAATACTCACCTATTTTCCTACCTATGTACCAATGTTGGCCAGATTCAAGTTTGGGTCCAGGTCCAAATCCAAGTCTACAAACCAGACCAGATGGGTCTACATGGACCTAGACCCTCAACTTAGAACTAGACCTAATGGGTCTTAAGAGATTCTTTATAGGGTCTAGATAGCAGCTAAGGTATTAGGTTTAGATAAGGTTTAGAGTTTTAGGGTATTAGATTTGAGTTTTAGGGTTCTAAAGCCTTATTAGTCTAGATCTGATCTCATTTTCCAAACACTTTTTTTTTGTGAATGGAACATTTTCCATTGTTTCTTTTAATCAGTTTGAGTTTTCTAGATTGAACTCAATCATCAACACGCTCGACCATAGTATCTAGTTGAAGAAATGCATGTCTGTCGACTCCAACTAGTCAATTATCCCAAGAATATGGTATTATCATGGTCACTCCCTATTTCATGAATCAACCCAAATCCTCAAAAACTCTCAAAATTCTTCTGAGCTCCACTATTTGAGAATGAGCTTGTTATTTTGAAATTGATTCCAGCTTCAATGTTTTAAAATAAAATTCAAAACCCTGAAATTTTCATTCAACTTGGAACTATCTCAAATATGGGTCTAAAAATTGGCTTTGCCTTGAATGCAAAATCAACATGTCTCATAAACCCTAAACTTTACCCGCCATTAACTCAAGAACTAGCAGTCTAAAAAAATTTGAACCCAACCCTGAAGTTACCAATAAGTTTTTATTTTTGAAAATATTCTCTAAACTCAGAACCAGACGGCCTTTCACTTCATAAAAGAAATTCTAAACCCTAAATCCAACAGTTCTTCTAAAAATTACCAAGAATCAACCATGGCATTGTTATGTAACTACTTAAAGGACCATATTTTTTTACATGATAGGTGACCAAGGTAAAACCCAATGTCAAGTTGGTTGGAGATCAAGCACATCAGACATTCCCATTCATCAATAGGATTCCCCCATCTTCATGTTTTCACAAAAAAAAGAACATCTCATGCATGATATTAACAGTTTTCAATTAGGGTTGAGAGTTGAGAGTCGGCATCATGTACTGTTGTTGTACACAAACATCATGTAATAGTAGTAGTAGTAGTAGTAGTAGTAGGAGGAGGAGGAGGAGATTGGATGAACTAAAAGAGTACTGTTGTAACAACATGGGTCTGACACTTTGAGACTTATTTCACTACTACTCTGCAAATGTGAGAGTCTGTGGGGACATCTTTGAAATTCTCCATCTGCATTCGAAATAGTACTTGGAATATGTCGAACTTGAGACAAAGAAGAAGAACAAAGAGAAAAAAAATGGAACTACAAGTGAAAGAGCGCGAGGTTTAGGGTTTAGGGTTTAACCCAGTGTGGTACAAGAGCTGACTGGTACTGAAGTGATAATATCTCTCTCCCTTTCTTTTCATTAGTACATTTGATGTCTTTTGATGATGATATGAATGCTGGACTGGACACACACACACACACACACACACATAGATACATACCACTCTGTTGCATAAACAAGGGGTGTGTCGCACTGTGGCCCTTGCCATTTACATTAAAAACAAGCTAGGTGTGCTCCATTTTACATTGCCCCTTGCAAAGTGCGAAGGTTTAGTTTAGTTTATGCACTCTTCACCATCCAGTGTTGCCTGAGAATCCTTAGTGTCCCTCAAGTTAGGGTTGGAGTCTAAGGCTAGATTTTGCACTCTCAAGCATCCCGTGCTGCCTGAGAACCCCTAGTGTTCTCATGTTAGGGTTGGAGTTTAAGGCTAGATTTTGCAGGACGGAACACATCATCAGAGCTAAACTTGCATATAGAATGATAAAAATAAACTTTTTCATCTGGATTTCAATAAAATTGGAAAATAAATTAAATTAAATTCCAGGCAGTTATGTAAAAGAAAACAACAGGCGAAAACCCCATGATGTCATGAATCCCCTTGTTATGATGATTCCACTTTGCCACTCCCTAATATTATAATATAATAAAGGTGTGTTCACACTTGGTGTTAGGGACTCTAGTGTTGAGTTCCATAACATCATGCTAGTCATTTAGGACTTAAACCTACTTACCGTAATTTTTTTATGTTCAGCTAACATTCGCCTAACATTAAGCTATCACCCATTTGACATTGTGTGCCACCTGGGATGCCACCTAGATTTTTATTTAACACTGACTTAACATCAAGTGTGAATGCACCATTATAATTATAAGATCGATAGGGTAAAAATTTATATTTAAAAAATATTTAAAAATAAATAAATAACACCATAATTGCTTAGGTTAATTGTGGAAACATTCAATAACATTGAGAAAAATATGCCATGAAATCCTTGTGTCATGAAAATCCCTTCATATGATGATGGCATGACATTCTCTATGATAAGACTGACAAATATATCAAAATCCCTATACAAAACAGAAAAGCTTTGTTGAGGAAGTTTTGCCATAACTTACTTACTTACTTACTTGAGTCATAGGAGTGCTGCAAAAAACATTAATTTCATTTCATTTTTGAAAAAAAATTCATAAACCCTTTTTATAAAAAAATTTAAACTCCCCAAAAAACAAATCTCTGTCTCCAGGATTTCATACTTGAAATCAATCCCTACGACACTGCAAATTTTCCAGTTTGGGGTCCAATACTATCGACCCAAACAAAGGTGACCTGCCTACCATTTGTTATCGATTTCTTTGTCTGAAGCTTGAGATCCGTATCAAAGAGAATTGAGTGAAAGGAAAATAAAATAAAATAAAATAAAAATTTGTAGTCAGCTACAGAGGAGTAAGTAAGTTCACAGTTCAAAAGAGCAGCTCATCAATCCCTCATTGCAAATGCCGTACTAACATGTAAGAAATATAGAGAGAAAAATTATTTTACGTTTATTGAAATATTTTTCCTCTAAAAACTTCTTTCCTTTGTAAGAAATATAGAGAGAAAATTTATTTTACCTTTATTGAAATATTCCTCTAAAAACTTCTTTCCTTTGTAAGAAATACAGAGAGAAAATTTATTTTACCTTTATTGAAATATTCCTCTAAAAACTCCTTTCCTTTGTAAGAAATATAGAGAGAAAAATTATTTTACATTTATTGAAATATTCGTCTAAAAACTTCTTTCCTTTGTAAGAAATATAGAGAGAAAAATTATTTTACCTTTATTGAAATATTCCTCTAAAAACTCCTTTCCTTTGTAAGAAATATAGAGAGAAAATTTATTTTACCTTTATTGAAATATTCGTCTAAAAACTCCTTTCCTTTGTAAGAAATATAGAGAGAAAATTTATTTTACATTTATTGAAATATTTTTCCTCTAAAAACTTCATTCCTTTGTAAGAAATATAGAGAGAAAATTTATTTTACATTTATTGAAATATTTGTCTAGAAACTTCTTTCCTTTGTGGGCCTTTGTTATACACGTTTATGTGAAGACTCTTTGTTAGTTTTGAAAATTTACGATTCAGCATAGAAATTAGAAATTCCTCACTTCATTTTCCACCCAAAAAACCTAAACCCAAAAACTAAACCTAGACCTAAAATTTATAAATATATCAATACTTATTATTTATATATTTATAATACCTCTTAATATGTAGTTGAAGGTTAACTTTTGCCCCATTGGGAAATTCAACTAACTCGTAATTCAAATTCCTTCTGGGAAGCAAGACTATTGTTGGAACTCTGAACTAAGTTAATCAATTAATTGCCATATGGTCTGGTGATTTTTGTTTCGTAGTGAATTTTTCGGCCTTTGCCCAAAATGGGCAAAGTGTTTCGGGCAACTAAATATTCTCACACAAATTTTCTTTCTTGAAATTTTTTTGCCTAAAATCAGGAACTTTTAATAAAAGAATCGTGAAAACATTGTCACAATTGCCTGCATTTATGAAAGGGTGTTTAAGATTTTTTTACTTTCATATTTTGAATATTGCCAAATTTGGCTAAATACACTTATATAGATGATCATCACTTGAGAAGAAGCATCACAAAATTAACCAAAAAATTGAAATTGAAATTGAAGAAAGAAGTTTTTTAAAAAATGAATATCCGAGAAGCTGGAAAACCCTAAATGATCTGAGGGAGACAAGAGAACCGGATCTAGGCACTCACTAGGAGGCAGAAATGCATCCCCCTATAGGCACATTCCCTACCATAAAGGTTTAGGGTTTATTGGAATATCGGAATGGGACAGTGACGATCGATTCTGCCATTTAACGATTTACTTGAAACCCTACCAAATCAGCAGGTATGGAGGTATGCACCTATGCACCATTTTTTTGGGGCTGCCCTTCAATTTTGTTACTTACATTTTGAGAACCATACAGTTTTGGGTTTCTGAAAATTTTCAAAGAAGTAAAACAGGTTTTGCTCACGAACGGGCAGTTCTAGGTTAGTAGGTTCTTTGACCGGTTCTTTGATTTTTTGAGAACCGTCAATTGAGGGTTACAATGGACTATTTGATATTTTGAGAACCGTTGGTCAAGGGTCCACATACCAGACCCTTACCCACGGGTTTTTTAAATTGATAAATTCAGGAAATTAATAAAAACAGCACAACTTGGATATGGACCGGGCGAGTAAGGGTTTGAGCTACAAGGGAGCATATCCTGGTTCATATCCGGTTCAACCTGATATATCAGACCAACAATGGGTATGCACCAGTGTGAGTCGGTTATTGAGTCTCGACCCGGTTGTTATCAAGCCAACCAGCTCAATAACCAACCAGCCAGTTATAATCATTTTTATAACTACTTTAATATTGATAACCGTAAGGCATTGAAATTTATATATATATAACCAGTGGTTCTCAACCAGTTATTTGAAATATTACCCAAATTTTGGTTTGATAAACCTGGCACCCAATTTCTTTTGATATTGATAACCTTTGAAACCTACCCAGCAATTTTTTTTAATAAAAAAAGAAGAAGAAATAATTGGACTATGGACCTTTACAACAAGAAGCCAGCCATCAAACAAACAAAGAGGCATGTGCATCCCATGTATGCCTATAATTTGAAGGAGAGATGAGGTGAAACAGATACATCATTGTACAAAGTAGTGAGTTAGAAGGAGCATAACACATACTCTTCTCTCTCTCTCTCTCTCATCAAGTTGTCTCACATCAATCATCATCATTTTCACCAACACTAAATTTCCAAACCAAGCTCCAACACATGATGATGATGATGATGATGATGACCATCATCATCATCATCATCATCGATCGAGACCTCCATTGTGGCCCCCACTTAATTTCTTAGTTATGAGAGATTGAGTCTGTTTATCTCTATACATGTATATCTCCATCATAGGCTATTTTAAACTTCCCAATTTGTAATTTGACAACAAAATCCCATGGCCATTGGAGTATGCATGCACTTGCTTGATTTTGTTGTTGTTTTCTTCTTCTTCTTCTTCTCCAGCTCCGTATTGGGAAGAACCACAACTTTGTTTATGTTTTCTTCTCTTTCTTCTCTTTTGGGGAGAATCAAAACCTTGTTGTTGTTTTTGTTTTCTTCTTCTTCTTCTTCTTCTTTTTGTTCTCTTTCAGAAGAAGAGTAAACAAGCACTCTTAAGGTTTTCTTCTTTTGTATTTGAAAGCACATCCTTGCATGGAAGATTCATTCATTCATTCATCTTCAACTGACCTTTTCACTCATCACATGTACACCTTCCTTCATTTGAATCAAATCCCTTTTCATGCTTTACACTCCAGAAGGCCTGCTCCCACAGACCTCCTGTACTTTTCCTTTTTTTTTTCTTTTTTTTTCCAGGAATTTCTATTTGTAGCTAAAGTGGCAATCATTCATCAGAAGATAGCAAAAAAAGTTGCAATCATCCCTAAGAAGATTTAGCCAAATTTGGCTATAAACCAGAAATAAAGTACAAATATTTAATCATCATTTTATATGTTTGGCTACACAATGAAAACCACATATACGAATCTGACAATTTTCAACCCTTTTTTTCCCCTCACTTCTAACAATTGAAAATCTCCAAAATCACTTTTTCAAATTTTCATTTTTTTATTTCTCATTTTGACAATATATTGCTGATAAAAAAAAGGCTGATTCCACCATACTTGTGAAGTCCAATAAATAAAATCTCATGTCATTTCCCACTATGAAAAAAAACACATGTTGTTCCCAATACATTGAACATATAGGTAATTGTTCTCTTTGGTCGGATCTTTTTTTTTTCTTTTTTGTTTAAGAGTCGTATAATATAGATACCAAAGCAAATGTGGGGTTGTCCAAGGTTCTTCAGTCTAACTCCAATTTTTATTTTCTTTTTTGATTTTTTTTTGGCCACATCAAAGACAAAGCAAAACAAAAGGAATAAATCATCGCTAGGCAATTGGCAATATAGATTAATCTAGAGAGTTGGGTGTGGCATCTTCACTCTTCATGTTCTATGATCATAGAATAAAACAAAGCACACACCCAATACCCAATTTTGTTGGGAATTTTTCATCCTTTTTTTCCTTCATTGTTAAAATATCATTTGGAGTTTGTTTCAATTAACTAAGAGAGACTTAAGTTTTAATGCTAACCAATGAACCTAAGATGACTAAGCTGATTAAGGATGATTAAGTATGGTAACCATGTATCTCCATCACAAATTAAGCTTCATTTCAATACCCCAACTACTCAACATGAAAAAGATGAAATGCCATATTATGGCCTTTTCATACCCCTTGCCTATTTATTTTTTTAAAATGTAAATTATAAATATAAGACCCTAGTTTCAAACATGCTCCCCAAAAGTGGGTGAAAGTGAAAATTAATAATTTATTATTTTATTCAGAAATTATTATTTTACTTACTTAATTATTCATGGTGAACAACTTTTTTTATTAAAAAAACCCCTAATGTTTGATGTTACTATTTTATTTTTATTTTTAAAAAATTTATTTTGTGCCCTTCAAAAGGGTTATAATAATTATGAATGAATAATGGTCCCACTCATACGGCAGTTACACAGTAAAAGAGGTAATTGCAGTTACTGTGGGTGAAATGAAGACACCCAAATGAAGAATGTTGCAAGTTCATTGCTGCTTCTTTCCACACGTGTGAAAGGGCTGGCATGGTAAATAGTAAATAGCAATTAATATCTGTAGCAATATATATGAGGTCCAAAAATTAATGAAAATTGTTCTTTCTTATTTTTACAGTAAAATTTAATGGATGTATATTTTGTTTTTTTTTTTTTCTGTTTTCCTCTTTTGTTGTTATTATTATTTTTCTTTTCTTTTCTTTTCTTTTGTACTCCCAGTTTCCTAATTTTTAAAAATTATTTTCCTGTAGATAATCAATTGGACTTCATTGTTCTTATTGTACTCCAAAATATATACTTAATTTAAAGAATTATTATTTTAGTTCTTTCCTTTTAATAATGATGACTGTTTGTTTCTTTAATTCTGATTGTTTGTTCAATGAACACAATTATTCTCTGAATTTATTTATTATCTTTTTCTTCTAGAACAACATTTGTGTCTTTAGTCATGCAATAAAGCCAACATTCTCATCATCTAATCGGGTTTTTTACTTGATTTCTTTCACATCATTACTTGTGCCTTACATGAATAATAGTTAACTACAAACCCTAAACCTCGAAAATTTTATTAATTGGATTTTGGAAATGGGGCTTTCACTACTTAAAGCCTTGAAGTCTTTAGTCACCATTTCCCTAAATTCCTAAATATTTCACACATCTCCTAAAAATTTAGGCACTTGTAATAGGGAAAATTTGTTTAAGGAATTTTGAATGTGATTCTTGCCCATTCCTATTAAAGGGCTTGGAGCCTAAATGTATGACATGAAAATTTGCATTGCATCCATCCATACACACATACACATAAACACAATTACTAGCTAAACTTGCAAGATGAAATCTACATTGAAACTATAGCACGGGATGTACTTAATAATGCAACAATCGCAAAACAATGTAGAAATTTGTAATGCAATAGGAAAATTACTAGTGAAATTCATATTGCAATGTTAGCTTGCATTTGAATGGGATATGAACTTTGAACCTATATAATGTCCCTAATGCAATTCAAGCCTCTCTATGTCATGCAAATGTTGATATTAGGATTTAAGGTTGTTTGCATATCCAATCATTTAAAGCCATGAGAACTCCACCCAAGGCTCTATCACAACAAGTATAGCATGCAACTTTCGTACTCGATGCAATGGTGCAAGTAAACACAACCAAGTATGTAAAATGACAAAAGGAATCATTTTATTTCCAACAAAATTTCCTATTGGAGCAAGTGAATTATTAGGTCCTCATGAATCCTTAAGATGTTTTGCAATATAATGTTTTGCAAATCTTGGAATCAATATAGAGTTTTAAAAATAATGTTATTTAACTTTTTGTGTGAGGCATGCATATTTTCTCTCTCTCATTACACACATATATGAAAATTTTCATTTACCTTTCCATATCTAGTTTATCAATGTTAAAAGAGTAAAATTTAAGAAAAAACATCTTGGATAAGCAAAGATGATATCATAAATTACTAAGGTTGGGGAATAATTACTTCTTTTTTTAAGAAACTATTTGCCCCAATTATTTAAGAAAAAAACAAAGAACTTGCATTTTTTTCCCCAATTTGCAAATACCTATTAAATGTTTTTTTTTAAAATTTAAAGAGGCAAAATTTTCACTTTTTTTTTTCATATTCATGAATTTTATGCAATTGGTTCTTCAATATATATTTCCAGAATTTAAATTTCGTATTAATAAATTTAATTTTTTAATTGCAATGCAAATGTAAGTTATTAGTTCAATGCATACAAGTATGCACAGAATCTAGTCCTACACAAAATAACAAAACACAACAACAAAGGCATCCAAAGAAATAAAGACCATATATGTTAATATAAAAAAATCACAATCAAACAAAAAAACCAAAAAAATCTCACTCAAATAAGGAAACAAAAGAAAGAAAGGAAAAGATTGCATATTTGAAATGCACAATTGATTTAAAGTTGACAACAACACAAAATGCAACATCACAAGATGTAGCAACAACTTAGATAAATAATGCAAGGGGAAGTACCAATAACACAACAAATGAAAACACCAAATAATGGCACGCCACAAGCAAGGGTGGTGTTTACAACATGTTATGAATAACAACATAAATAATGCCAAATGCAAAAGCACAAACAAAGGAAGTGAAAGCACCATTGAACACCATGAAATGCACAAATAAATAAATGATGGAAATATTAATAACATGATAAGTAGGTGCGAAAATATAAAATATTGAACAATAATACACATGACTAGGGTTGGTATGTACATGTATCACAAGATGTAACAACAAATTGCATAAAACAAGGTGGAAAGGGGAAGTATTAAAAATAAAACATTAAGGAAGAAAACACAAAAACCAAATAGTAGCACACCGCAAGTAAAGGTGTATTTAAAACAGACAATGAGCAACAACATCACAAACAATGCCACAAGTAGAAGCACAACTAAAGGAGGGGAATGCACCATTGAACAACATGAACAACAAACATAAGGGCATATAATACCACCAAGTAGTAGGCAAACAAGGGAGGGGAAGCCATAGAATGCCATTAAAAAACAATATGAAAAATGAAAACCCCACTAAGCATGAAAAGAACATGAACAATAGAATGGAAGAATGCCACTAAATAATAGCATGAAGGCATGGAGCATTGTGTAAAACAAGGGAGGGGAAAGACACCATCAAGTTGCAACATGAGCAAAAAGAGCACCACCAAGTAGCAATACAAATAGGGGAAGGAAGAGAAAGAGTCACCAAAAATAAACCACGTTGGATGTTGGATGATAGCATGCACAAAGTCATTGGACAATAGTCAAATAGAGGAGGGGAGAAAAAAACCCATGAAATAATATGCCATAGTGACTAGAGTTAAGCATAGGGTGGCACTAGGTAACAAACAAATAGGGGAAGGGAGGCCACAAAGCACAATTGAACAACATATGAACAATGGAGGGGAGAACTTAAAACATCACCAAACAGTAACACAAGCTTGTTGAACAAGGAAAGCACCACCTATCAACACTATGTGCTAGCACAATATAGGAAAAAATATTAAATTGCAAACCATCATGAACAAAAGCATCAAATAACATGTTGTAATAGGTGTAATGAGAATTGTTGCAAAGAGAGAATTCAAGCCTCAAACACAAGCTTTGTTGTTTTCGTTTTGGAGTTTGGACATTATTCATTGATATCATCTCAAATTTAATACCTTCAACTTGCAAATCTGAATTTTTGGGTGACTAAATAGTTAAGTGACAACAATCCATAAATTTTAAACAATTTTCTTTCCATTTATTAGTAGGTACACATACATTGATATCATATGAACTTCAAATTTTTATTGTTGTTTTTTGCAAACAGAAAGGTTCACAATTAACAACTTCATTTGATATATCATGTAAAAAACCAGGTTCAATATTATTAAGTTAATATATTGTCCAATTAAAACCAAGTCCCTAACAAGTTCAAGATACAACCTTAAAACCTAAATAAAGTCCATTAATCTAATTGTTATTAGCATGACAACTTGTAATTGCCTCTTCAAAAGTCCATAGCTCTCGTCATGTTATGAATTACACATAACAAATTATTGGAGTATGTACATGTATTCAAGTCTATAACCATAAAATGAATCCCCATTGACAAAACTAATTGAAACATACATATTAAAATATAACAATTGCAATCACACACACATCCCCAAAATTGCCACCAAAAGTTGTCCACCCTACCATGCAAATTGAGCTCACATGATGCAAAGCTTCCTTGGGCAAAAGCAATAATGCTAAGTAATGATTGGTAAATGACATAGGTGACATCCAAATTTTGTTGTAATTAACTAGTTTTAAAAAAAGAAAATTGCTAGTTCCTAAGTTTAAGGTGGCTTTAATATTATATTTAATAGTGCGATTGGTCATTGGAGGAATTTAATAGTTTGCATTGGCAAGGTTTTGTTGCCCAACAAGTTGTTAACGGTGTGCATATTAAGCATAAGAAGAAATTTGTGTGTATTTTGTCACCATTTTTCATTTTTTGAAGCATGTGCAACAAATGACATATTATGAAGGGATTAAATAATTATATACAAATTCTCGGCCTTGATTTGTTTCACAATTCATATAATGACTAAATTGACACTAGTGGCAAGAACATTGGCATTAATAAGCATGATTTGTTTATGAAATGCATTCAACTAGCAATGTAAAAAAAATTCTTCATTTTTATTTCTTGTAATGAAATGAAGGTCATCAACTATTAAACTTGGATAAGAGTGTGCATGCACATACATTGTTGTAAAAATTGGAAATGAATCCATATTCTTTTTACCTTAAAGAACATTCAAGAAGGTTTGAATGCTAACAATTTTACAAAATAATTGTGAATTTTTTGCTTGGTTTTTACAATCTTTCAAAACGGTTAGGTTTAGTTTCAAAGTTTATATGCTTTGGAATAGACGGTGTGATAAACAATGGTATAAGGCAACAAGATTAAGGTTAGGGTACTGGTAGATAAACACATGAACTATATTCATGATTAGTGTGCATTGTGCAACACACATAACAAATTTCATGTGTCCCAATTGAATAAATTGTCTCCAAGATTTAGTTCATCTATGATTAACATTCACAAGGCTCCCTTTTTTTCTAACCTTTTTAAATAACTTTAAGATGATAAAAAAAGGTTATGACCATGGATTTTTCTTATTATTGGTTTGGTTTGTGCTCAACAATAATAAGAAAGTTAAATTGATTCATAACAACCATCAATCTTTTGATTTTCTTTGGAAATATTTTCTTTCAATTAATGCACATCAATAAACCACAAAATCTACACAACAAATGCATTTTAACTCTATTAAGGCCACATAGTCACAATTATTCTCCCCATAACTTTATTTCAACCAAGAAACATTAAGATATTACAAAATGTTCAACCTTTCAAAGAATTTCAAAAAAAACATCCAAACAAGTTTTATCATTCACCCTAAAATGTACTGTCTTTTTCCACAATTTATTGTAGCCAAAAAATCCTAAAATCCCTTGTTCGTTTTATCACAAAAATTTGTGCAACAACTAAATTTTCAATTTCAACTTTCAAAATAAAATATAAAATTTTAATCTTATTACATTACACCAAATGGAGGCATCAATGACTAGAACGTTTTGGAACTATGTCCTCTCCCTAGTCATGGAGTCATGGATGCCATGTCCTATATGACTATCAAAAAGCTATAGCAATACAAATTACTTCACAACTAGTTTTAGCCACTATAGTAACACACATTACTACACATGTTTCTTTAAAGTCATGCCAACCATTATAGTCACTATGTGAAATTCTAAAATAATGTAAAAATGTGTAAAAATCTATAGTTTCATCATCAAGTTTCTAAATATAGAGGTTACATTCTCTAAATTAAATTAAGGACATCATATTTAATCTAACACAACACAAAAGGGTAATTTCAATTTTCTTCAAAAGAATATGTTCACAAAAAAATTTCTTGTTTTCCATTTGAATAATATTGGTAAATTTTTGGGAAATTTTTGCAAAAAAATGGGGAAATTATTTTAAATTGTCTAAGAAGAGAAAAAATATATTGGTAAAAATCCCTACATTTTTAAAAAGAGGAAAAGCTTTAAATAATTTTACCACATCAATGGGCTTATATAAGTAAAAACTTAAGTGTGACATGCTAAAAATCAAGGGTACAAAAAATTGACCATTACACCTTAAGGATGGAATGTAAGATCAAAAGGGTAAATGCACACTACGCTCACCCAAAAGGTCATATGAAAGTCCATTTTTATAGTCCAAATCTAGTGATTTCTCAAAAAAAACATTTAAATGATGTTGAAATTCACAAAATTTTCCATTTCCGAGTTGATACCACCATAAATTTATTTTATTTTTTAAACTTCTAAAAATATGAGCCTTGAAAAAATCAATTTACATATCAAAATGGAATTTACAAATTTTAAATTTTCATTTTAAATTTAAAAATTTTTGAATTTTTTTTTTCTTGTTTCATTTTTTCATCTTAAGTGTTGTGGTATTTCAATGTGTGGCGGTAAAAATTATAAGTTTAATTTCCAACTCCACTAAAAGAAAAAAATCCATAATGATAAATTTTTTTGGTAGTTTGGATTGTGACATTAGATGTACCATCCTTTGTGAAGTCCATTTTGAATTGAACATTTATCCTTTTGATACATATTTTTTGGGGTTTGAAAGATTAAAGTTCAGGTTTCAATTTTTCATCTCACTTTTGCGAAGTTTCTCAAATATATTTGAATACAATGCAACAATACTTGGTTCACTCAAAAAAAACTACCACTTTGATTTCGAAAAAAGTCCATTATAGTGTGCTCTTACCCAAAATTACCATCAAGGTAGGGGACCAACGTTGAGAAAAAATTAGCTCCTACTTTGTAATGAATATATTGCAATTTCTAACCAAACCTAAAAAACAAAAAAAACAATTGTTGCAAGTTTGTGGCATTGCAATTACAATGTATTAAGTGCCAACTATCACAACTTGAAAATACTTAGTAAAGAAAGGGTGAGGGCAAAGTCTAGAAGAGAGATCGAGTTTACATTTGGTGAGTGCATTACATTGGTGAATGTAAAGCCTTGCATTTGTGCATTTGTGTAAAGGCTTTGGGAGGAAAAAAAAATGTGCAAGGTTTTGAAGAAACATTTAAGGATTGCAATTGCAAGATAGTGAACACAAGAACTTGCACCTCTATAGTTGGTTTGGGCGGGTTGTTAAATGTGTTGAAAGATAAGTCTACATACATTTTGTGAGTGCTTTGCATTTGTGCATTCGTGTAAAGGCTTTGGATAAAAAACTAAAATGGGCAAAGTTTTGAAGAATCTTTTGAAGAGTTATACAATTTGTTTTTACAAGTCTCAAGAAGATTATGTACATGTTTCATGACCATGATAATTTTTAAACTTGAAATTAAAAGTTTGAAGAGATATAACTTTCAAATTTCAAAGGTAGTGTACAGGGTTGTTATAATCTAAATCGTCGAATGTATGAATGGGGATGTGTAGGATGAAATTATGTCTAACTAAAAAGTTCATGTAAACATGGATGAAAACACACTATGAGGGGACCAACTTGTGTAGTTTCATGAAATGTGCATAAAGTGCATACCTTCAAAATGTGTTTCATTTAATTTTGGGTTTCACTTTTGGCATTTAAAATTTATATTTTGATTTTCACAAATTTAATGTTATCTAATATTATTTGAAATTAATAAATATAAATAAATAAAATAAAATAATAATGGGTATATTTATGGTATATGAAGTATAATAGAACATTTTTTAAAAATATATTACATTAGGCTTGGGTTTGAATTAATCAACCAAAAAAATTTGAAACACAATTTTTAAAAATGACCCACCTCACTTTTTTTTCATCTTCTATTTGAAAGTGATTGTTTGTCAAAAAATTTGTTTACCACATACTTATGGTCATTGCCAAAAAAAAACCCGTTTTTGATATGATAATTATCAAACTCTTCACATGGCTCACAAATTTATTCCAATCATATGGAATCACAATGTTTAATAGATATCACAAATTTCATCAAGATTAAAAATCATTTCAATCACTTTTTGATATATTTGTATTTTTTAATACATTGTGATCTATATTTTTTTGCACAAATATATTTTAACATCACATTGTATGAAATAAAAAAATGTGTAATTTTTTTGGCATTTGATTTTTTTGGGTTTTAACCTACCATAATATGCAAAAACGTTGTGAAAATCCTTCATAATAATGACACAGTTGAAATTCAAACATGGAACCCATGAAAAATAATACAATGTGACAACAATTTTGATTGCTTTCACCCACATGTCATAATAAAGGAAAATGATGATATAGGTGGGTGAGAATACACTTTGGGTTTGGTGAACATAATGTTAATGATGTTGTGCTTAAATGCTAAGTGCATTGGAGATCACTAGAAATTTGAGAAAAGAGAAAGTATAACCATGGTTTATGGCTTTCATGTTAGTAAGCTTTCAATTCTCAAATTTGAAATGTACTTCATCAAAGACTTCCTCTACCAAGGTTCCTTCTACAACATTTTAATAACCATTATTGTTGTTAACTTGCTTTAGATTTCATTAAACTGAATTTTATGTATATATGGAGACTTTTACATAACTAACATGTTTTATGTCAATTTTTTTAATTTTTATATTAACCTTGTTGTTCATGATATAGAATTCCTCAGTCAATTTAATCTTTGCATTTGTGATAGCCTTTCTATTCTTTCTACAATCAAGATTTATATTGGATATGAGATCTAGGTGTTCGAGGTTTTTATATCATAGTGAAAAGCTACAACCTCAAGTAACTAAACTTCATTTTGTTATTGGAGTTCACTAAAGTCACATTAGGGAATTTTTTACATTGATTAGGTTATGGTATCAAAGTGTTATGGGAAATATGTACTTTGTACTATGATTTAGGATGAACTCTATAAATAGATAAATCCAAATTTCTATACCTAATGATTTTATGTGTTACCAAGAAAGAGGAGGTAGTCCCCTTATGCTATTAGCAAGGCACATAAATGGGCAATTTGTCACATGCTAGTGAAGTGTTTCGAACATAAATTTTTGCTAGTTTTTATTGAATTTAGTACCAAAAATATGATATGATAAATGAATGTGGTTAGTGGTCTCCTTTGAAGTACACAATAAAATGGTTCAATTGGTAGTAGTTTTTGACAAGGGGGATGCAAGAGTTAAGAATGTTGGAGATTTTGAATCTATTTCCTCATTACCATTAGCACAAGAAATTACTTTTCATTTTGACCCAATAGGTCTTCTTACTTGCCTTCTGTTGTATATTTCTTATTTTGTTTAAAATCATTTGTTCAAAAGCTATTACTTTGATTATACTAGTTTCCTTAACATTGTTATTTTTCTTTTGCCTCCAATATTTATTGTTCAAGTTCTCACTATTCATACCCAATTACTCATATATTACCCAAGACTAGTTCAATCCGTATTAGTTTCTAACAAGTTCAACATATAGTACAAGTTTTAAATGCTAGAGATTTTGAATTTGTTCCATCATTGCCATTTGCACAAGAAGTTATTTATTCTTATAAGCACAATAAATCTTGTTACTTACCCCTTGTTCTTTAAACAAGCCTAACATTTTTTAATGGGGATATAATTGTAAGATAATGTTGTTATTCAATTATATGTTTATTAAATCTAATTTTACTATAATGGATGCAATGGTTGCATTTGAAATGGTGTTGTGCTTGGTTTTTAAAGTCTTGTATGTGATTATCACAATAATGCCGTTTGGAAGAAGTTGGGGTGACTATAATTTGCTCCAAAAAAATGGAAAGGTTTAAACATTTAACTAACATGAACCTCCAAAATTATACCTACAAATATTGTTTAGGGAATTCTTGTTACATAGGGATACGTTGTGGGGGTGTGCATACAAATGGGTGTCAAGAAGGATGTTAGTTCCAAGGCAATTGCTAGACTATTTAAAAGAATATCATCAAGTGAAAGAAACAACTAGTCAAGGAGCATAGGCAATGTGTAAGTAACACTCAAACAATGACTTGTGCACCTTGGATCTATTTAGGCTCGTTTCTACCTTGAATACTTAATGACATCTTCAGAATCATCACCCATATATGCCCTCATATTTTGGTTAAGACAAATGTGAAAATTTGGATTTTATTTGGGATCTTTGGCTTGTGTTCAAAGCTTAGAAGGCCCATGCTAACTACTAAAGTGCGATGGCTTGCAAAACATGATGTGGCAACTTCTCCATTGTTAGCCATATGAGCGAAAACATTAAAGTTCGACCTTCTAACATTTGACATGTGGTGTATTTCTATTGTAGTTTTGACTAATGTTGTGGAGGGATGAAATGTTACAAACCTATTTCACATGTTTCAATTGAGCATGTCAAAGAGGTATAAAACATGTAATGCAACCTTGAATGGGGAGAAACATGTGGATATTGTGATGAGATAGAAAATGATTGTGCATGTGAAATTGAGTACAGGTTCCCTTGCAACCTTTTGAGAACTATGGTGCATGGATATTGAGTTGCTTGTCTACACTTAGTCTCTTAGAGCTAACATTTTCAAATGCAATTTTTAGGTCGTTTTGTTATTTTTTCATGTAGAGGTTTTGTATGTGTTGTGTTTGTCATGAATATTGAACTTTATATTATAATAATATTGAATTGTAATTCAAGGAACCAACTTGTTGGAAATAATAATTATTCACTTGTTAACCTAAGGAATGAGATGTCCAATGAGAAACTTCGCAACTATCAGTGAATTATGATTATGGAAGGAGGAAATGAAGATGTGGAGGTTGATGTTACTAAGCAATTTAATGACGAATCAACAAGGATGAAAAGTTATCAATTCATGGAGGACAAAAGCAAACATGATTCTCAACAAGTAAGAAACCAAAAACCTTCACATGTTTAGGAAATTTTTGCTCTTACAAAATCGGTTAGCAACCCATTACCAATAGGTACTACACTAATTCAATTAGTTCAATTTAAACCTGTTCAATTGGTTCAACCTAAATTTGTTTACATTTTTCCTGAAACATTGACAACTTATGTTCAACATGAAAACATGAAATATGTTACGCTTTTCTTTGAACAAGCAGCCCTAGTTGCCTGGATTTGGCCTTAGACAATAAATAGCCTAACCAATTTGAGGACTAAATATAATTTTGTTGAGACACCAACAACCAGCTATAGGTTCATTGCTTGCAATTAGTTAGCCACAAATAAACGTTGCAGAACAAGGACAAGGAACTAGCTACTATGAAAGTTCAACTCCTTAAATTACAGACAAATAATAAACACATGGTTGCCAAAGGTATTGAAGTTAAAAAGGCAATCAAGAAGGTTGAAACTTTATAACATGAATATAATGAATTGAACTAGGTTCATTTAAAAACCCATAATGACTTGAAGGTTCTACAGACTAACCATCACTGGTTAACAAGGGATTATGGCAAGATGAAAGTTATTAGCGTGTAACGAAAGAAAACTCTTCTAAAATTGGTTACAAAAGTGGGAATAGTTGATTGAAGTCAACATTGACATGGAGAATCGTACCCATGAGCTTTGGGTATAGATTCAAGAATTGAAAGGCAAATTGGAAACATTTTGCCAAACGCTTGGTAAAGCTTCTTGAACCACTTGTACATGGATAACCGATTAAGGGAATTTGAGGAATTACTTTTGGATAATGCCCTATTCAAGGTGCAGAACCAAACATTGGTAGACAAAAATCCAAAATGGAAAGAATGGTGGCAAACCGTACAAGAAATTATGGAGGAACAAATCCATGACAGTTTGGAAATCGCTCATGTAGATGAGGAGGCCTATTTGAATGAACCGGTTGCATACAAGTTATAGTTTGAGGGTTGTATGTATGATTGGCTTTGTGGCAAACTAGTTGAGGTACTTGTTATTGTTTCCAAAAGTTTTCACCTATGCAAGCAACAATTGTAGCTATGAATTCTCGGAATGAACATGTTGTCACTACCACTAAAAAGCCAAAGTCAATCAGAGGAGCTAAATTTACCATTGTTTCTTGTACTTTGTTTTTGCCCACAAAATTTGTGGAAGTACCTATTGTAGTTGTTAGTACTTAGGTAGAAAAATTAAACTAACATGTTACTCCCAAATTTGTTTCGTTAGTTATACTAAAGATTGGGGTAGGAGCATAGGTCATTTTTTATTGACACTATCACACATGCTTCTAAAGTTTTTAGGACTCCAAATACAGTACTAAAGGACAACTTGTTGCTAAGACACTAAGGTCTAAACCCATTCCTTTGGCTGAAACTAATGATACAATAGGTGAGCAACTTATTGATGATCTACCTTCGGGAGTAGAACGGGTAGTTCTAGGTGATTGATTTCGAAACCAAAATTTGGTTTTCAAGGGGGGTTAATGTTAACCCAAATTTTCAATTATGTACATAGTAACCAATTGTTACCAACTAGTAGCCAGTGAGGTAATATTATTTTGAGGATTAGTTCAATTATTACTAGATAACATGTCCTTAAGTTAACTGGTTGGTTAATATTAACCGGTAACAAATGTTAGGGTAACCTGTAGAGTATGTGAACTAGTAACCGATCTATTACAGTAACCAATTATTGATAGTAATAGGTTTTTTTTAACTTGTGGCCAATAGTTGCTATAGTTTCAATTTGAGTTTTATGACTATTATATTGGCTAGTGATTGTTTAACTTAAAAAAATGTTATGTTTAGTATAAATAGGAGGATTTGAGAATGATGAAGAACTTTTGAACTTTTTGAACTTCCTTTTTACTTCATAATTTTTGGAGATCACCTTTTTGTTTTTACTTTTGGTTTTGTGAAAAAATTCATTTTTCAACTTTGAGGCTTTATTTTCAAATTTATTTAAAATATTGGTTTTAGTTTTGGTCTTTACATTTGTGAACAACCATCTATGCCTTTGTGTCTCTATTTTTTCACAATATATAAATATGAAACAATTAACCTATTGATGTTATTATAAAGACCAGCATTAGAAATTTAGAAAAGGAAAAGCCTTAATTTAAGAGAATAAAAAAAGCCCTTAACACCTAGGCTTTAGGTTTTAGGTTTCTAGACCTAAGCTTAGGCATGCATAAGCTTAAATTTTAGGTTCCTAAACCTAGGTACCTAGTTTTAGGCCTAGTTTAGGTTTCACCTAGGTCATTAAGTTTTAGCCACTTGGCATAATTTAAGTGGGTAATGTTTAAATTCCATGTTGTTTAGCTTAGGTGGCCAATATTTAAATGCCATGTGGCTTAACTTAGGTGGCCAATATGTAAATGACACGTGGGAAAACTTTGGTGGCCAATGTGTAAATGCCATGTGGCTTAGCTTGGGTGGTCAATGTTTAAATGTCTAAATGCCATATGGTAGAAATTGGGTGGCCAATGTGTAAATGCCATGTGGCCTAGCTTGACCGGTCAATGTTTAAATGCCACATGGCATTTGATTAATCAAAATTAAGTTTGACCATTCAATTAAGGTTTGACAAGTCCCTAATGACCACTGCACAAAACCACCCATAAAACCATTAATTATACACCTATTAAGCAAAAGTATCTTTGGGTGGTACCACTAGGAATAACACACCTTCATTTTCCTAGACCCATTGAACTTTGAAAGATCATAAGAAACATTTAAATAAATATTTTCATTTTTTTTTAATGAGTACATTTATTAGGTTTCATAAATTTTAAATTTCCAATAATATCAATAATATTATATATTTTTAATTTTCCTAATCATTGCATTTAGAAAAAGTTTGAAAAATGTTATGTTGGTTATTTTCCTTGAACTTTTTGGTTAAAAACATAACTTTGAAATGATTTGAAATTTTTTTTGGGAATTTTTTTCCTTAAATAACTTGAAAGTCATTTTATTTTTAATTGAATAAGTATAATTTAGTTATAAATTTTCAAAATAAACTTCAAGCTATATACTAGTGTTTGCAATATATATATATAGTTGTGAAAACATTTAAAGTCAAGGGCCCTTGGTTGTTTTTGGTTGTTTTTGGTTCTTTAATCATTCCTTGAGGTGGTTCCTAGTGGTACCACCCAAGGATATTTTTGGTTTGGCACTACCTGGGCATCTTTAAAAAATTAGAAAAAAAACTGAACCAAACCACCTTATCACCTATTTAGTGGTTTCCTTATCCCATTAGGGACCAGTCACTACCCTAAATCTTTCAACCTATTAGAAACCAAGTATAGTGGTACCACTACAAAATGAATGGTTTGCATAATGGTCTAACCACATTTTTTTAATAGTCGATTCTACCTTTATTTGTACCCATTGGGCACATAAATAAAAAAACTTCTAAAAAACCTTCCAACCTACATGTGGCCCATGTGCACCCATGTGTAGCCCATGTCCATCCATGTGAAAACTAATGGTGAACTATGAATTAACCAAAAGTGAACTAGAAATGAATTGAAGTTTAACTATGAATTAACTAAAAATCAATTAAAACTTAACTGAGAGTTAATTACAAATGAATTGGAAGTGAACTAAAGGATAATTACAAGTGAATCACTAGTAGAAAACCCCCCCTTTTGCAACTACATTTTCAACTAATGTTCAACTACAAATCAAGTAAAAAATTACACATATAGTTGTAATTTGTTTTTTGCAATTGGGAAATTTTTTTGTAATTACTAACCATTAATGTTGAAAATACAAGTCGAAAATGAAATTACAATCAAAAGTGTATGCCACATGTCAACACCACCACAATAGCCATTACTTGCCAATTTAGTTGAAAATTGCTCTATTAATTTATTCGAAAGATGTTGTTAACTACATTCAATTAATGGATGAACATCATCTATTGATTGGGCATGACATCAACCAAAAATATAATTACAATTTCAACTAGGATGTAATTATGTAAGTTGAACATTTCGACTATGCATGTTACAACTATGTAAATTGAACATTTGGCTACTTGTTTGGTGACACATTGCACACTCACAATGTTGACATGTGGCACATTCACAAAATTTGGGGTCAACAAATAGTTAAATGACACGTGGCACATTCACATTAATAGGTTAGGCCACATGGTGCATAAACATAGGTTAGGTTTAAACCTAAGCACCTGGGTTTAACCTAAACATAAACAATTTAATTTAAGCTTAAGTTAAGGCTAAACCTAGGCACCTATGTTAGGCCTAGACCTATGGCACATGACGATTAATAAATGAAATAGGGAAATCTTATTTCATTTGATTAAACCTTTAAGGTGAACTTTTTTTATTAGCTCATCCCAAATGGTTGTTACATTTTCATGGTTATTGTCTTCTCCAACAATCCTAGTGCATTTTCATATATAAATTGGATTCATAGAATGGAAGCTTAACAATATGGGATAATTTTTTAAATTGTAACCTAGTTGTAACATAGTCACGACCTAATTGCAACTCAAGTAGTTGTAATCTAGTTATACAAGCTAGTTTAAGTTTAATTAAGCCTAGACCTAAATTAATAATCTACCTAGCTTAGGTCTAACTACTTATCTTAATTATTTGTAATAATTATTGATCAACTATTCTTAATTGTGTAATTATATAATTAAACTATCATACATATTATCATCATTTACTAAATAATAGGGTGATTCATTAATTTTAAGAAATCAGCAATTAATTGTACTTATCTAATTAATAATTGATAATCACTAAATATTTCTGAAAATTCCGAATTCATTATAACTTCTTATTAACATTTCATAAAAAAAGAATTAACACAAATATAAATATTCAACAATAGTTTTAAAGTAATATCTGAATTACAATAATTATTATAATGTAGTGATAGTTAATAATTGGTTATAATAAAACAACATCATCAATAATAATATTGTAGCTAGCAGTTAGGCTACGATAATTATTTAATTATTTATGATGGAAAAGGTGGCTGGCCTTACTTGAGATGGAAAACTTATAATCATAAGCATTTTCATCTAATTCTAAGGATGTTGATCGAGATGAGGAATGGGAATGATCTTTGGAGTAAGGGGAAAAGGATGGATTCTCTCCAATCTTCTTTAGTTAATTGCATGGGATGAGCCATTTTATTAGAAGAAAGGCAAAGGAATGGATTTCTTTCAATGCTCATTGGGCAAGGAAAACTTTCACATCCTTGGGAAGCAAATGGGTAGGGAGCAAGGGAGAGGTGTGTGCGGGGTGTGTAAAAGAAGAGGAAAAAGAAAATCTTGAAGGAAAGGAGGAACAAAAGGGAAAAAAGGAATATGGAACTTGGTAACTATTGAATTGAACTTTTGTAACAAAAATAAAGTTGGTTGAATTTCAAAAGGTCTTGGGTTGTGAATGAGTTTTTGGAGTTTCCATGTTTAATCCAATTACATTCAAATATACCATTAAATTTATTCCAAAATATTATTTGCATCATTTGCTCAAGAAATTTCAACACAATCAGAGTTGCAACCATGAAGAAATCAACCAAGGAATAACTAGGTGTTGGCATAAGTAAAAAACCAACAAGATTTTCAAAGTTATTTCCTTTTTTTCCCCTTGGTTTTTTGAACTAGATTTTGGTGTGTAGAAGTTTTCAAGGGTCATAAACTTGCTTGCAAATTGTTAGTCCCATTGGAGATTATTGATATGAGTTATAGGTTAAAATCCATGTTGGGGTGCATATCAACCTTGTGTGATTTGAACACTTATATTCATAAAATCCATTGTTAAATGTTAATGAATTTTTTGGAATGGGGTAGTAGAAAGAAAAATTTCAAAGTTTTAGCTCCATCCAACTAGCATCATGAATGGTGTTCAAGGAGTTACATGAAGGGGTAATGTGGGGTCATTTTGTAGTATACATCACAACTAAAAAGATTTTGGATGTAGGACACTAATGGGCTACAATGTTTAAGGACATGATGGAATACTAAGACAATTGTGACTTGTGCCAACAAACATGTGTGATGTATGAAGACTATGAATTTAACAAAATTTGTAACTATTATACATGAAGAACCATTCATGAAATGGGGGCTAAATTTTCATGGGACCAATTAAACTAGTTGACAAATTTTCTAATAATAAGTATATTAATGGGTTGTGGCTATTGATTATGCCCTGAAGTGGGTGGAAGCACAAGTGTGGCATGCAAACATTGCTAATGTGACTACAAGATTCATCTATGACATTTGACAAATCATTTTATATTGAAACATGTTAGTTCTACAACCTACTATTTACAAGGGAATGGACAAGTATAATCATAATTTTGTGAATAAAACTTGTGAATGAGAATCTTACAAATTGGGACAAACACTTGTCAACAATATTACTTTCAAATCGAATTACATATAAAGTCACAATAGGACATACATCATACCAACTAAATATGTTTTGTTGTCACTCAATGGAGGACAATGGGATGCAAACCTAGTATGGGTATTGACTGGTAGGTTACATGAGCTATAAAAACTACAAGTGTATTGGGTAGAGGTAGAAGAGAATGTCTTAAATGTTCAATGGAACTCGTACCTATGGTTGTAGCAACATCACCTAAATAAAACTTTCTAGTTTGGTAATTATATTTTCTAAAGTCTAAAGAGGAAAAAAAATAACGTTGGTAAATTTAAGAAATGATGGTATGGTCCATACAAAATAGAATAATTGTTGCCCAATAATATTGTTTTATTGGTTGCCTTGGGTAAATTTGAACCCAATCATGTACTGGTTAACATCAATAAACTTAAGCCATACTTGTATGTTGATCCTAATGAAAGCACATTATGAGAAGGCCAAGATTATTGTCACATTGTGTTTTTTTTAAGGTACCCATGTTTGAATTTCAACCATGTCATTATTAATAAGGATTTCCACAATGTTTTTGCATTTTATGGTAGGTCACACATTAAAAAATCAAATGCCAAAAAAACTGCACTTTTAGTTTCATATGATGTGATGTTTAAACTACATTCATGCAAAAACCATTTACATCACAATGGAAATATATTCAAGAAATGCTTGAAATGATTTTGAATATTTATGAAATTTGTATTATCTATTAAACATTGTGATTCCATATGTTTGGAATAGGCTTGTGAGCCATGTTTGATAACCATCATATCACAAATGGGTTTTTTTTTCAGGCAATGATCATGAATATGTAGTAAATTAGAATTTTGAAAAACAATCATTTTCAAATGGAAGATCATAAGAAATATGAAGCAGGCCATTTTTTAAAATTCCATTTGAAACCTTTTTTGGTTGATTAGTTCAAATTGGAAATTGGTGTTGTTTAAAACAAGAACATGATCTATTATATTGCATATACCATAAATATACCCATTATTTCTTGAATTTAGTTTTTAAAATATATATATTTCAATTTCAAACACCAAAAATGAAACCCAAAATGAAAAGTAACACATTTTGGAGGTGTGTAATTTTAGGATATGTCCTAGAAATGCATAAGTTGGCCTTTTCATGGTGTGTTTTCATTGAAGGTAGTTTTTAAACTAGTTGTTGAAAATGTACTCCAACAAGTTTCAATACCTTATGTGATAAACTACGTGTCATTAGATCATTGTGTAGCAAAAAGTTTATTCAAATATGTTTGGAAATAAATTAGTAGCTGACATGTCACCATTAGAGTGCAAGCGATTTTAGCACTTCATTAGAAGTGGTTAAGGAATAGGTTGATGATGTGCCATTAATATATAACATAATTGTTAGCCACAAGTTGATGTATTTTCATGTGCAAATGGACATTGGTGAATGTCTTGGTTCATTATTAATTGTGCATGTGTTCACTATCAATATGCTACCAAGAAAATATGCAACCAAAAAAGGCAAGGTCATCAATTTGAATTACAAACCCTATAAATGTACAAAAGTCATAGGACAAGTGTGAAAATAATAATCATCGTAACATAAAATAATTAACACTCATTGTTTTCATTGTTTTCTTGGCATTTTAATACAATTGCACACAACATGAATGTTGAAAATTTTGTTGACTGTTTACATTGCATTGCATGAAAAGTAGGAGAGGAGAAAAAAAAAATGCAAAAGGAAAAGAAGGAATCTGAAAAAAAAAGAACTTTAAAGTTTTTGCATGTGTTTCATTACATATACATTCTCCAAGATGTTCACCACCAACACCTCCAAGTGATTATGTGCTAAAACTAGACAAATAAATATGAAAATTACATTGCAAATAACAAAATGTCACAACCAATAACATTAGAATGGTGGAAAAACTACTTCAAAAGTTGTATAGACAACAAGGAAGAACAAAAAGACAACCCACAATGATAGTGGTGTTATCAAACTTGGAAAAAGACGAATCAATTGTGCTTGAACAAATTGTCATAAAATAATCTATTGCAATGCCACCTCCAAAATGATAGGAGTGGGTCATATGAATTTCACAAAAGGCAAAATAAATAGGTAACAAAAGCACTTCTATACCATCAACAATTTTTTTTTCCCAAAAATCATAATTAAGAAGAAAATGATGGCATTAAGTGTGTTGCCATAAGAGGAGGATTGATATTGATTTGTCCCAATGTTACATAAATATATTGTAGAGTTGGAGTGCATATGGGCTTAGAGAACAACTAACAAGAAGGAACACCATTGGGCTAATTTATTTATTAATTATTAATGAAGTTTAGTTACGTTAAGATTTAATTTTTTTTAATCATATTTTAAATTTGTTAAAGTTTAGCCAATGTTTTTTCAAGGTTTAGTCAATACTTAGTTAACCAAGGTATAACAAAGTCTTAGTTTAACCAACTTTTAATTTAACCAATGTGTAACTAAGTTTTTGTTTAGCCAATGTTTAATCAAGTTTTAGTTTACCTAATGTTTAAGCAACCCTTAACCAAGTTTTAATTTAGCCAATACTTAGCAAACCATTAACCAAATTTTAATTTAGGAAAATTTTAATCAATTGTTAGTTTAACCAACATTTGGCTAAATTTGAATTTAACCAATGTTAAACCAAAGTTTAGCTTAGGTCTAAGCATAAATGCCATGTGAGCCTAACTTTGGTGTGACATAAGTTATTTGAATTAATAGGTTAGGCTAATTAGTAGGTAGTACTTTAAATTATTTAAGTTAATTACACATGCACACACACATATCCAGACCTATGTTAATTAGTTAATTGGTAGGTTAGGAATATAGGTCCATAGGTTAGGTGGGTATGTAGGTATGTAGGTAGATAGGTATACATGTATGGTAATTAAATAAGTAGATATAGTTAATAATATAATCTTAAAATAGGTAGGTAGGTTGTGTTTTTAGGAGAATCTTATTTTAATTTGAAACAAAAAAGTGTATTGTGCAAATTTTATTATATAATTTACAACATTGAAAAAAAGACAAAATATTTGGGATATTTTTAAAATTAAAAATTAATGTTTAATTAGCTAGGTTTTGACTATAAAATTGATCTCATTTTTATTTTCCATTTCAATCTTGTAGACTATATAAAGAGGTGTACTTAAAACATCAAAAACACGCAAACAACATTAAAAAGAACATGCCATTTGGGATGAGTTAATAAAAAGGTTTGACCCTAGAGGCTAAACATTAAATTAAATTAAAAATTATATTTACCTACCTACCTACCTATTAAATTTTTTGAATTTTGAATTATTTAATAAAATGTCACATGGCAATTTTTGATCATGCCAAGTGGCAATATGTGAATGGGCTATAATGTAATGGCAAAAATGGTGATTGGTTGCAAGTTGCATACAAATGGTCAACAAATGAGATCATATATGTTAACCATACATCAATCATGTGGATTGTGTTGACATCATGGTGAATCATCATTTGCGACTAGATGTTGGATGCAACTTCATTTACGTAACTAATGAGTTCTTAATCTAGGTGTTGATTGCATATTATTTATAGTCATGATTTGAAATCATTTTTCTTCTAGTGAAAGAAAAAACTTCATAGGTGGATATTGGGACAAACAAACATCTTATAGGGGATGGGTAAAAAGGTATCCACCAAGGATGTTTATAATTCAAAACCAATTATTGAAGTGTTTATGTGGGAATGCATTTCAAAGGATGAAATAAAACATGTGTCAAAGGTTGAAATACCAAAAACTTGAATTAAAATGTGGAACAAATGCACAAGCAATTGTTATGTACTTAGTAGTAGGTTAAAATAAATAACTCATTGCTTAGACAAGAACAAAAGTAGGAGAGGTGAAAAACATAAATTACATTTTCCAAGGTAATTTAGTCTAATGAAAATGAAGAATAGGTTGAAAAAGCCTTCATTAGGTAAAAGCATCCATGAATGTGCGACATAGTGGAGGAACCACAAGTAGAATTAATGCAACATTGAGTTCTAGTGGGGTAGAGGGAATAAACTCCACTAATATTTTCTTTGAACCACACACAGAAAAGATGATGAAGTGCAAACATCTCCAACACCTTTTATGGAAGATGACATTTTTCTTGTTAGAAAGGGAACAAGGGATACCAACATGTGTTGAAGGTCACCTTTCACCATGAATGGAGTAGGTGATTTCTAAAATCAAATTGCGTGAACATATCTAATAGGATGTACTAAAAACAATACATGTGGTTGTTAATGATAAATCTTCTAGCGGACAAGAGAAACCAATATTAAAAGGGGCACCAATGGTCATTAGGAGCATACTTGCAAATATATCCAATCAACTAGTAGGAATGGCACAAGTGGTTACTAAGGACCAACCATAATCAACAATAAGTTTTTACATTTTTCAACAATTTGCTTACAAAACACTTGGTCAATCATTAGGAAGTAGTTTTCTAAAATCAATTCCAAGTTTCCATAAACCAAATGGTATACAATCAAGAGGAGTAAATGCAAATCCACACATGAAGGTTGCATGCATGTATCAACAAATGGTTGAATTAAAATATATTTAACAAATGAATACAATGTTATTGGAATTGTTTGGATTCAAACTGGTCAACAAACAAGTTGAGGATGAGAATAACAAGGTGAAGAAGTCGCTACAACAAATTTAGGTGGAGGTACACATGTTGTAACAATTAGTGAAGGATGTGACAATGACAAACAAGTGGTAGTAGTTCATTAAGAGTTAATGGTTGCAAACTAGAAGCATACAAACTATGAATAACACATGTAGGATTATGAAAAGGTGAAGTTGGAAAAAAAATCACATGAAGTAAGAAATTGAGCATAAGAACAAGGAATATTAGTTTGTGAAATAACAAGTAGATGACATGGTTGTTCAATAAGATGGGTGGCAAAATATTACTAAAAAACATCTGGTTAGACCATTGTGTAAACCACTCATTTTGCAATGGTACCTCTATGGTGGGTTTCAAGTAGGTTTAGTGGTTTAGGGTAGTGGTTGGTCCTTAGTGGGATAACAAAACAATTAAATAGGCATTGGGTGGTTTGGTTCAAGTTTTTTTTTTTGGTTTTTTTATGGTACATGGGCAACAAGTGTATTCATTAATGGTTCTATTAGTGGTTACATGCGGTGGTCATTAAGGTGATTGGTCAAATCCTATTTGATTGGTCAAACACAACTTTGATTAATCAAATCTCCTTTTGACTAGTCAAATGCCATGTGGCATTTAGACATTGGCCACCCAAGCTAGGCCATATGGCATTTAAACATTGGCCACCAAAGTTAGGTGCATGGCATTTAAACATTTGGCATTTAAGTTATGTTGCATGGTTAGAACATAAATGATTTAGGTTAAACTTAAATTAGGCCTAAAACTAGGTACCTAAGTCTAAGAACCTAAAGCTTTAACTCTAGGCACCTAATTAGCCTCAGTTTAAAAATTTAAAACCTAAAGCGTAAGCAACTAGGCCTAGGTCTAGGAGCCTAAAATAGGTTCAAGTAACCATATTATAAATCTTTAAATTATATAAAATATCTATATAATTATAATGGACTATATTGTTGATTAATAATTACAAGCATATTGTAACTAATTCTTTACAATTTTGACCTAATTCATTTTATATTATTAACAATGTATTTTCAATAATTAATAATTAATAATTTAATCACACACTAATTATTGTATAATAAGTAAATAATTAGGTAACAACCAATAACTTACTATAGGTATGATTGTAGGTATTTAACTTAACCTAGGTGTTGTTAGTTAATTATACTTAGGTAAATAATCGAAGTTACAACATTACTACAAAACATGGTTTTTCAAATGGTTTAAGTTGACTAACTAGCCCTTTTTTATTAATGGAGATGTCCATTTTGGTTAGAGGCCCAAAACATGTATTTTTTGATTAATCAAGTTGTCTAGAGTGATTTATTTGACCAATACATCTAGTCAAGTTAGACAACCCTAGTCAAAATGGCCAATAGGTTTTAATCAAATGCGACATCTAATCAAATTGAACATAAGAAATAGACATCATTAATCAAAATGACCAATGTTCTCTAGTCAAATGGGATATCTTATGTCGAGTACATACCTACCTCCTACCTCCCACTTATAATCTTACAACCTACCTACCTACCTACCAACCCACCCATCAACCTAAATGTAATACTTACTTACCAACCCACCCACCTACCTACATACTACCTACCTACTTACTTAATTACATGCCTATCCACCCACCTATAACCTACTTACGTATTAACTACCTAACTACCTATCCACCCACCTATAACCTACCTACATATTAACTACCTAACTACTTGTCCACCCACCTATAACCTACTTACATATTAACTACCTACCTACCTAGATGTACTACCTACTTACTCATCCACCCACCTACATCCTACCTACCTACTTACCTACCTAATAAAACCACCCCAATCACAGTGGACATGTCAAAATTGATTTGTCCAAAATGACAGAGTGGTCATTTTGACACTGGTTCAAATTGGGTTTTTTTTTACTAGATTTGCTAGTAAAAAAGTACCATGTTTTGTAGTAGTGTAAATTACAATGAGTAGTACATATATTGAAAACTAAATCATTTAGCCTATGTATGTAGGATAACATATTAATTAACATAGGGTATAGGTAGGGTAGGGTAAAGTAGGGTACTTAAATATTTAGCCCGTATTCACTTGAATTTACAAATGTAAGGTAGGGTTGGTATATAGAATATGATATTTAAGTTAACATAAGTTATGCGTAAGGTATGTAAAGTAGGCTAAGGTATACATATGGTACTTAATTTAGGATTAGGCTAATGAAGCATGACCTAGGTATGTTTAACGTAACCTAGTTATATTTCTATCTATATTTACCCAATATTCGTTTCTATGCACTTACCCAATGGCTGCAAATTTAAGTACAAACATGTGGCATTTAGATTTTAGGCACCCAAACTAGGCCATGAGGCATTTAAATTACATGGTGGCTACCTACCTACCTTGTAAGGTGGTTAACCTTGTGCATAATGCTTAGAATGACCACTAGAAAAAACCACCCAAATGGTTTTAAAAGGTGGAATGGAAATTTTTCAACCATGCTTGAAGACAATTCGAACAAAAAATTATTAAACCACATTGCCTCCACTACATGAACACTTTGGTGAGTTTCTAGTGGGATTTGCCCCTTCAACAAAATCATGAGTGGTTCGTGTTATGTGAAGACCACCCAAAGTTGAATTGGGTGGTTAGTTGTAATGGTTTGTCCATACATTTTCTAATAGTGAAGAATTAAAAAAATACAAGAACAAAATCTATCAAGTCTACAAGTTTAGGTCAAGGAGATATAGGATGCATTCACATTTGTAGTTAGTAAAATGACACCAAATCAATTTGAAAAGGAAATGATGGAAGTTGTTTTGCATGAAAAGGTTTAAAATTTGAAATTGGACATCATTAGATTGCATGGAGTGATGGAAAACATGAAAAATATGGAACCTATTATTCTTACAATTGGTTGGAGGAGTATGCTCTAACTTGAAGGTGCAAGACAATGTTTTATTGAATCTTTAGTAAGAAGCTTTGGGGTTAAAATCCCAAGAGTTGATTGATGGTGGCAATTTGATGTAGGAATTATTTTGAGACAATTTGAAAGACGCTTTCAAGCAAGTGAAAAAAAATGAAAACATGTACATGCATTAGCTAAAAGCATATTATGAAACATTTCCAATTTTTTGTTATGTATTTCCTATGTTAAATATCGAAACATTGATTATTAGTTTCTTGTCTGGGTGAAATAAGATTGAACATTATTAGAAATTGTGTCCTATTCCATTATGCATCTCACCCATTGTTGGGTGGAAATCCCAAAATTCACTAAAGTGGTTTAAGATTTTGTCCTACTACTGATAGACATTGTTAGGAAACAATTAGCATGGGAACAATTCCAGTAGTGATTCCACCCAACAACTTAGTTAATGGTTCCACTATGCATAATTTTCACTCATCATCTAGACAACATGCAATGTCTTTGATGTTAATATTTTAATATATAAATTTAATTTTTTAAAAGTTATTTTCTAAAATATCACTATAAGAAATCTTGTCCATTCCAACCATGTGTTTGTAACTAGGGTGTGACTATTTTTCAAATCAACTTATTTTGTGACAACGTATGTAGTAGTCCCAAGTATCACTAATTCACAAGTGTTAATAGTCACATATGTGACTATGAAACAAATGGATTTAGATTATAATCATAAATGTCATTGTAATTTGTGACTAACTTGTGTTTCAATAAAATTTTTGATGAAAAATCAACATATGTCATCAATTATTGTTAAATTCCATTGATGAATGAAAACCAAGTCATTTTTGCAACCATTTTTGCAACCATTTTAACATATTTTGCCAACTATACATAAATGAACAGACCACGTGTTGCATCAAGTTTGTGCAATTGATTATTAAAGTTTATAAAATTACATTTAATGTTAACATTTGTGATAGTTTAGTTCTACATTACCTTTTCATCTCCACATTAGAAACTATCAAGGCTTATATTAACATACTTATTAAATGAGAATAACTAGTTTAGCCTAAATCTATGTATTCAATAATGATTTAATTTATCCAAGCCTACTTATTAAAACTAATTAGTAGGTCATGATATAGATGTTATTATAAGTTAATAATTAAATTGAGATTTAGGTTTAGGCATAGATAAACTAATATTACTTAAAATTAATAACTAGTAGTCCATGTTATTCATTAGTTATGTTAAGTTAAAATATGTTAACTATCATTAATTATATAAATAATATAGGTTACATTAATTACTAGTTAACTTAGGCAGATTGGGCATATAATTAATGACAACACACAAAATATAAAATTTATTTACATTTATTTAATATATGTTATATTTTTAATCATAATTTTTAATCAACATTAAAACATTATATGTATAAAAGGTATGAAATTCCAAGAAATTACTAATTATATAACATTATTTGATATGTTTTAGTTTATATTTTAAAACTAATATACATTATAAATAATAAAATTAATTAAAATTTTTAGTATATATATAATATGGTCTATTTGTTGACTATTATATCTGAATAAATTATATTTGATTACTTTTAAATTAGAATTTTTAAAAATGATATATTTTACATCAAAATTTTATAAAATAATTTAATACTAGTGTTGGCTTAAAATTTGGGAGATATACCATTTGTTAATGTGTGCATGATTAAAAATGAAATTTCAATTTTGTCATTTGGACAAAATATCGATAAGAAATTTAACATTTGTGCAATGTTTAAAACAAAACATGAATTCAATAAATGCAATACTCTTTGGTTTCATAACAAGTTGGGTGGTATGTTGGTAAAGGAGTTGGTCTCCATCCTTGAGGTTCAATGATCAATATTTTGTCACAAATGACATGGTGGTGGTCAACCATTATTTATTGATCAAATTCCCAGTTACAAGCTAAATTGCATGTGCATTTGATTCTGCATTTCCTCTTTGTAATTTCCATTGTGCATTTCCATTGATCCATGGAGTTTCAAACTTCAAGTGGAAATTTTGTGAATGGGCATAAAAAATAATTCCCTCTTGCATATGGGCAACAAAAGGGGAGGGCTTGTACATTATGAATTATTATGTCAAATTCAACAAGCTCATTAGGTTTGGAGCAAAAATTTTTGGGATGTTTTTTTACTTTTTCTCATTGAAAAAAGAAGAAGATTTTAAATCTTTAATATGAGATGCCTTATCCATGATATAGATAATTTCCCATAAAATGAAATAAATTTGTCCACATCCACCTTAATCTTGTTGGGTCCCTAGTGATGCATAGATAGGAATGTAATTAAGTGGGAATCACAAAACATTCACTATAGTGCAAATTCACAATCTAGTTCACCCAACGCATTGTTGTATGGTGATGTGTCTTCGACCGAACAACTCGTTGGGTGGAAAGCTTTAGTGGAAATGAACACTATTTCTAATAATGTAGTGGCATCACTTATAAGGATGAAATAGAATAGGTTGGACAACCTTTAAAACTTGAGCAAGACGTTAAACAACCAATAGGAATGAAAGGAGGCACTTAGTCAATAAAGTTTCAAGAGGGAAAACTTATAGTGGAGAATACACAAGTTGTTGTTTGACACCATGAATAACAATTTGATGAATTCAACACACCATCTCAAACATTGCATGAGGGGAGCACTTTACATAGGAGTAACAATTTGATGAGTTGTTAGACTAGGCTACATAAGAGCCACAAAAGGGAACATTGTTGGAACATATGGTGTAGGTGGCCCAATGATTGATGGTTGTAAACTCACAATTAAAACCTATAGTAGATTGGCTAACACAATAACAAATGTCCACTAACCACCTAACATAGGGACAATAGTTGTGGGTGGCATAATTTCAATTGATAGTAGTTCGCGAGTAATACTTTTAGTTCACCTTAACATTAATTCACTTGTGTATTATAAGGATTTCAATAACAAAATTCAACATGGGGGGGTGGGTGATGTTACAGGGATAAGAGGATAGGTTGGGCATCAATAAGGAATACTTCAATTATTAATTAGAGAGTTATAGGGTTTAGGATTTTTGTTTGTGAGTTAGGGTTTTCATAGGATCTTTTGGAACATCTTTTCTCACCTTTTGTTCATGGGCATGGTTTTTTGGAATACAATTTTAGAGAGCTTGAAGAGAAATGTATGTATTTTTGTATGTATTTTGGATTTTTAATGTAATTTTTGAAGGTTTCCATGAAGGATTGTCATAAATTGTAGAACTACTTATAGAATTTAGTTTATAATAACTAGTACTCATAAGAACAATACTCATTCATGCAATTGTAAGTGAGGATTCAATTTGCATGTAAATATGTAATTGTAAAAACTTTTGTAATCTATTAAAAGCTTAACCAAGAATCAAGACTTATTACTTATTTTGAGCTCAATCCTTTCAAAGGGTTTAAGTGAAAAACAATTATTAATAATAACATACAACTTGCTACTATATTGGGCAATGCACAACAATAAGAATTGACCTTTGCCCCTGTTATATTAGTTGATTAGTAGAAAATAATTATTTTGTTTTTCCTTGAAACACTTTAGTTTAGTGGGAGTCGAATTTGTGATATCCATGCGTAGTGTAGCAAGTGTTAGGTTTTTTGATGTAATGTGGCTTTCAAGTTCCTAAATGTTCAAAGTAAATTATGGTCCAAGTGTTGTTTCATGTGTGGCTTTTCGTTACATGTGTGTTTTAGTTTTAAAGAGCTTAGTGGAGCCTATAAAGACATATATGGTGAAATATAAAGAATGTTGAAACATGTGTTTAGTTAGAAGTTCAAATATATTAACCTTTAGTCCTCTAGTTGTTTGAGTTGTTATCACAAATTCTTCAAGGGTTTTGGGTTACAATATGGAAACTTCTTTGTATAGTTGGAAGGCATCGTACATCCTTGATTCTTTTTGAAAAGAGGAAAATTGTTTTTACACCTCCTAAACCTTAAAGAATTGACAATTTAATTGGCATAATGAAGAATACTTGGTAGTCAAGATGCATATGTGAAGTACAATGACATAGTTGGTTTCAAAGTTGTTGGGATTGTGGATTATAATTATTTCCAAGTTGTTAAGCTGTTTTTCACAATTTCAAACTGCTTCACTATAATTTGGTTATAGTATGGTTACAACCTAAATGATTGAATATCTTTTTATTTTTACAACGCATCCAATTTTGTAATCTTTCCAACCTTGCACATCTTGTCGCATTCTATCCAAAGTCCCCATTAGACCTTAACACAATTTTATGATTGTAGTTTTTTTCTTGCATGATCTATTTTTAGGTTGACCCAAATCAGATGTATGTTGGAATGTGACAATACTCTAGAAGATGTACATGTTCATTTGGGTTGAAAGGTGCGGTTATAGTGGCCAATTTGTTTTGCTTTAAACATGAAGGCTTTTGTGTTTTTTGTCTTCACATTTGTTTGGAATTACATTTGACATTTGTGAGGTGGTTGGGGTATTTTAAGGTGCAAAATTGCCTATGGTGATTATTCATGCAAGTGTGCCTATCCTTGTGTCAACTTTGGTGGTGTAGACTTGCCCACCACCTATAACCTATCAATGTTTCTTAGGTTTGCACTCTGACGCCCCTAGATTTGTTTTAATGTGGACCCTCCTCCACCTATTGTTGTTCATTGTCCCTTAGGTTTGTATATTGTTAGCTTTGATAGAACTCATTTGAAAGTATTGAAAGTGCAATTTGCACACACTTTCATTTCATGTGAGAGTGAACTTGCATTTTCTTACACTCATTCCGAGTTTCAATCCCTTGTTCATTTAAAAACATTCAACTTCATTTCATTTTGGGAAGGCACTTTGTTGCCCTTCTAGGGAGTTAGTTGTGCACACAAATTATAGTCATGACAATTAATCTCTTCAAAATTGAATTTAATAACATAATTTTACCTTTCTTAAAACCTACATCTCCATGTTATCTCCTTTGAAGAAAGAAAGGTTGCCTATATATCATAAATGAAGTGGTTAAAAGTAGGCATTTGTGACTTCAATTAAAATAAAATAAAATAAAATAAAATAGGATATGTGTGTCTATAACTTACATTAAGTTTGTAATGATATTAATTTTGTTGGTTGGTTATTGAAAAAAGCACATTCATTAAGGTGATGGGCCATTTTTACCATGTCGATCAAGAAATGAAAATGAACATTGTTGACCTTTTAAACTCAATAATCTTCAACCTAACTTAGATCCTTTTTAATGTCATGTCAATGTATTAACAAATATCCTATGGTGAACAAAAAAATAGGTGACATGAGCACCACGGTTGGCAACAAGGAGCTTATTGTAGGTAAACTTTAGATTTAAAAAACAAAATAAAAATAAAAATGCACAATAAGTTTGGTTTAATAAGGGGGAGGAGAACTTGGGAAAGTGAAGCCTTACCACTTGTATGTAAGTACTATTTATGTTCTCTGTGTATTGTAGGTATTGTGATGTGTGGTATGTATTAGTATGGTTGTTATCCATGCTTTGTGTGTTTTTGTAGCTATTATGAAATGTTGTGTGTGGTATGTGCAACTATGGCCACTATGCGTGCTCTTTGTGTATATTGCTTCTATATTGGTATTGTTGTGTGTGGTTATGTACAAGTATGGCTATTATGTGTGTTCCATCTATGTTCAATGCATTTGTAGCTACAATGATATGTTATGTGTGGTATGGTACAAGTATGGTTATTGTGTGTGTTCCTATGTGCACATATCTACTTGGATGTGTTGTGTGTGGTATGGGCTAGTGTGGCTATTATGTGTATTCTTTGTTAGAATGTAGCTATTATGATGTGTTGTGTGGCATATGTACAAGTATGATTGTGATGTGTGCTCTATGTATGCACAATTATTATGATTGTGCTATTGGTGTTGTTTTGTACAAGTATGGCTACAACATGTGATCTAATATGTGTACACAACTATTATGATATGTTGTTGTGTGTGGATATGTACAAGCATGGCTACTATTTGTGCTCTATGTGTACATAATGACTATGATGGTGATGTGTGTGGTTGTGTACAAAGATGGCTATTATGTTCACATAGGTAGTAATTACCTTGAGCCTAGCTATGAGCAACTACTACTAACTAAATATGATGTGTTGTGTGAGGTTATGTACAAGTATGGCTACCATGTGTACTCTACATTTACATGATGGTGTTGTGTGAAGTTATGTACAAGTATGGGCTATCATGTGTGCTCTATGGACCTAGTTAAGTAGTAACAAGATCTACCTTGAGCCAGGCCTACAGGCTACATGATGTGTTGGTGTGTGTGGTTATGTACAAATATGCCTTGTGTGCTCTATATGTACATAGCAACTGTGATGGTTGTGTGTGTGTTTGATGGTTATTATTTGTAACTTTCTTGAAAGAAAAAAAAAACCTCAACTACCAATGCTGGTGCTTTGTGTAAGGTTATGTACTAAGTATGACTACAATCCACCATGTGTGCCTCTACTTAATACCTTATGTGTGATCTATGCACTAAGGAATGGTTAAGCACCATCATGCGCATGATGTTGCGTAAGGCGTCAGGTGAGCCCCTCATATAATCAGCAAGAGCGAGGCAATTCCATTACATAGATTAAGGTCTGGGGTGACAGATTCAACAAAAATTGAGAAAATCCATGTTTAACAGATCTAATCTACTGGTTTTTTTTTTTACTTAGAAGAGTGTATGATTAATAGCAGAAGATTATGTCATATAATGTGGTCAAGAAAATGACCATAATCTCTCCCACCCACCCCAGACCTTAATCTGGAGGATGGGTTAGGTAGTATAAGTATGTGTATGAATCATAAGAGCAGCAGCAACAATAACAACATGTGAAGAACAATATTGAAGGAAAGCTATAGATAACTTAGTAGACACTAGATACCTTACACATGATTCCAGTTGCCCTTCCTACATAATCTAAATGCAGGCTGATTAAGAGGGTGTGGGGGAAAGTGTCATTAATTAAGCTCCCCTAACGGTATACAACAATGGGTAGGTAGGTAGGTAGGTAGATAGATAGTAGGTACCTACCCTATGAGTCAGTCCTGCTCTTTCCTTTCCTTTCCTTTCCTTTCCTTTACTTTCCTTTCTCCCCAGTCTCTCCTCGTCTTCCCTTGTCTAATTCCTTTCTAAATCCTCTCTCCAAGCCATTCCCATATTTGTTGCTGGTGCTGCCCGTGTCGGTGTTGTTATTGTTGCTTGTCACGTCCCTCTCTTTCTTATTCCACAATTTTTTTCTGTCTCATTTTGTTGTTGTTGTTGTTTTGATGATGATCAAAAGAAGAAGAAGAAGAAGAAGATGTTGTTGATGATCATCCTCGATAGAAGAAGAAGAAGAAGAAGAAGTACTTGAAAGAAGAAGAAGAAGAAGGAGAAGAAATAGTGGCATTATTGTGTTGAAGGAGGTAATCGATATCACGAGTCAATTTGTTGTTGCTGATGATCGATAGTTGCAGTGGGGATTTTTTTTCGTTCCGTCGTTGTTTTTTTGAGGCTTGAAATCGAGCTTTGTTGAAAGTGGAAGTGAAGTTGGAGTAGTTGGTTTGTTGATGTCGAGTGATTGAAGATTATCCTTCGATTTTGTTGTTTTGTGCGTGTGTGCTTTTTTTTGGGTTTCGGGTTTTTCAGCTCGTGATCTGGAGCTGTATATGACTTAGAGTTGCGGAAATCTATCTGCTTTTCGTGGGTTGTTTGAGCATCATCTTCAGCAGCAGCAGCAGTGCGAGAGCTTCAGAAGATTCTCTTCTTCCTTTTGCTCTCTATGAGTAGTAGTTTTTTAGTGAAGGTCCCATTTTGTCTGCTGCGGGAGTTTCGTCAGTTTTCGCGCATTCACATTGTATGTTTTGATGTTGTTGTAGTTTTTCCATCTTCAGGAGCTTCATAGCGGAAGCAGTTATTGTGGTTTTGCAGTTCTTGGGTTTGTAGTCTTGTCTATGGGAAATGCAAGCTTGCCCTTTTCGGGTTGTCGTCGTTCTTGTAGCTTTTGCCATGAGGCGCTTGCTGCTGCTTCTCACTTGACCACCCATTTGTGTTTCCCACACTTCGCTTGCTGATGTGAATAAGGTGCTCAAGCTCCAGTCCCACAACATCGCTCCTTGGAAGGTTTCGCAGTCCATCTTACGATCCTGCATTGCTCTACGAAGCTCAGTTGTTATTTCTCTGTTGCGGAATCTATAGAGCCCATTCTGCTCACCGTTGCAGTACCTTCATTTCGGACACTCGGGGTCTGAAGACTGCAGGAGCTCCAGAATGCTGAAAAGACTTGGTCCTGGTGGTGGTGGTGGAAGAGTGTTTGTCTGAAAGCCGATCTCTTTAAGGATGTCTGGACTGTTGTGCTTTGGACTTCGGAAGTTCAGCTTTGTTTTCGACAATCATCAGCTTGCAACTATTCTCCTCTTGGTTTGAAGCTCTCGCTGGAGCACGCATTTCTGTTGGTGGCGGTGTTGTTGGGGTGAGTCCTTGATAAGGATTTCACTGACGGGCATTTGGTATGAGGAGGGGCGGGGGCGATGGGGGTGGGGGAGGGATTGGAAATGGGAGCTTTGGAGTAACGATGTCGTTGTCTCCGTCCTCCTCCAGCATTAGCAACAACGACAACAAGATGATCCAGCTGCCTGAGAGTCCCACTTCCGCTTTGGGATCTTTGTCTCTGCAGGAGAGAGATCGCGAGCAGCAGCAGCAGCAGTGCCCAGCAGCTTCCACTACATTTGTTCATGTTGATACCTGCAACTTTCGGGAGGTGGTGCAGAAGCTCACAGGCGCTTCTGACAACGATGGGTTGGAAAAATTCCCCATCACTCTACCCTCCAGGCAAGCAGCCAGAGCAGCGGCAGCAGCAGGAGGAGGAGGTGACAAGCTTGCGGACAACACTTACGGTGGGCTGATCCCCAAGCCTGTGGGAGACTTAAGTGCGAGGAGACCAGCGTTCAAGCTCCATGAGAGGAGACAATCTTTTTTGTTGCGCAAACTGGATGTGAAGGGTTTGGGATTGCCTTCTGGCTTGCGAAGAGGGACCAGCGGTGGCTATGGCTCCTCTGCTGCTGCTGTGTGCTCTCCGACCTCAGAGCTTTCCCCTAGGTTCAATCCCTCGCTAATGTCAAGCCCTGTGACTCCTCTCACCATGAACGTGTTCGAGAATACTAATGCTAGCAGCAATGGCAATGGCTGTGCACCCACAACTCCCAATTCCTACGATGTTTACACATGCTTAAGACCCAGGGAGACACAAGCCCAAGAACTCCTCGAGGGAGGAGCAGGAGGAGAAGCCGGAGGAGGAGGGTCACCGGCAGCAGCAGCAGGCTCCAGAGAAGAGCGTTTTTTCTTGCATTCGTCTCCCACTCTTGAGAGACCTCGTCAGTTGCCTGAGCTTCTCACTCTCTTCCCTCTCACTTCACCAAGAGCCTCTGAGCCTTCATAGCATCAGATTTTCTTTCCCCCTCCCTGTATCCTCTTCCTCTCCTCCTCTTCCCTCTTTGCAAGCTCTCTTCTCCAGGGGCCTTTCTGCTGCTGCTTGCATGTGCTGCCAGGAGTTGCATGTGCTTTGAATCTCTGGCATCAACAACCACTCCAATGCATTGCATGGAGGAAGCTTTGATGGAAGACGTCAACAAAGCCCTCTTGTCTGTTTTGTTTTCCTTTCCAGTTGCTGCTAAACCATTGGCATGTGGTGTTTTCTGGAACTCTTTTTTCCAATTTCTCCGAAACCCTTCTTCACAGTTCAGAACCCCATCTGGATCTGCTTTGAGTTGTGGAGTTTTTCATCAGAGCATTTTGCTCATTACAGGAGCTTTGAGTCTGAAGGGCACCACACATATTATACACACATTCCCTGGTTCTTTCAGACTGGAGTTCTTGGCTTGCAGCTCTTCTTTCCAAAGAACCTTTGCTTTTCTTTTGAGGATTTCCACCAGGAAGAAGCATCTGGAGTTTTGTTGTCCTCACAAGCTAAGGACAACCAGAATTCCTTTGGTTCTCCTCTCGATTTGCAAGCTTGGAAAAATCCACAGAAAATCTGCAAGATTGGTCTTTGAAGGACAACAATTCTCTTGCTCTGGACTTGTAGCACCATTCTCTTTGCTCACTCAGCTTCTATTCTTCGATTCTCTCTGCTAACCAACTGCATGAATTCTTTGATTCTCTCTGCTCACTAGCTTGAGTTCTTTCCAACTCTTGGGGTAATCTGTGATTGAAGCTTGAGAATTAGGGTTTAAAAGCTTGAAGAAATGATGGCAGGATGGAAGAGAGAGCAAGCTCAGACAACAACACCCAATGTCCTCCTTAAACCCTTGTTTGCCACCAACACACTGTCGCTGCCCAGTTTGAATTTCTATTTTTCTCTTGCTCTCTTCAGCGGTTCATGTTCATTTCTGTTCGTGATGAGTGCGGGTGCTAGGCAGGCGATGCATAATTCTGCAATCCCATGGCAGTTCGTGTTTCAGAAATGAACTTGGAGGTTTTTCTCTCACCTTTAATCTGTCTTTTCCCATTGCATTGAACTACTATTTCCAATCTGTTAGCAATTGGCATCAGAACTACAATTTCAAATGTCTTTTACAATGAAACCTTTGAACTTTGAACAAAAATTCCCAATCAGTTTTGTAATTTGCATTGAACCACACATCTCCAATCTCTTTTTCAAATTCGTTGAACACAATTTCCAGCCTCGTCTGCAATTGTGATGAACTGCAATTTCTTATCTCTTTTGCAATTGCATTGAACAACCAATTGCAGGCATATTTTTGAAGATTTATTTTTGTCTTCCAATTATTGCATTGAACCATGGCTTATTTGCACCACTATTACTACCACAGTCTATGTTTTCTCAGGTTATCAGAGGCATCAAATCCAAGGATTAACCGTGGAGTGTAGGTGAAATATTTTGTGCCTGGTGCTTAGCAGTGCCCTGCTTCTTATGAGTTCCTCCTAATTACTGTTAATGTCATCATTCTTTCTCCCAAATCAGAGAGAAAGCTGAGCAGTCTCCTTCATACCGCAGTTTGTTGCAAACAACACATCACTACTTTGTAGGAACTGGAAATTGGATGCTGATTGTTGGCACTTCTTTGATTCTTAGCAGCCCTTGATGGGTAGTTGGATAGTCAAGACCTTCTAAGGCCTTCTAATAGAAAACACATGCTGAAGGAGCAAGCATCGTTGAACCGCACATGCAAGAATATCTAAATTACCTTGCATGCATTTTTTAAGAACAAGAAGACACTTGATTCTCAGTACATATGCTATTTCATCTTCACACTCTGACAACAGATCTTTGCTCTTATTTTTTTGCAAGAATGTCTCAATGGTAATCAATTGGGTGCACAGATAGTAATCTTAGATTTCAATGCAAAGATTTTTTGTCAGCTCTTGCAGTAGTAGCAGTGTTTGTGCTTCATTGAATTCTTCTGCATCTTCATGAACTACATTGGAAATAAGAGAGTAGAGAATTGGAGGAACTGACAAAAAGCAAAAATGTTTTTGAAGCAAAGTGTACAATGTTTTTCCTATCAAATTGCTGTTTCTCCAAGGATTTTCCATTGGGAAAACTATATTTAGCAACTCTGAAATTGAAGCTTGTGATTTGCAAGAGTGTTGTTTTGAAGGCTTCTTCAGAAGTGTGATGTTCAAATGAATGTGCTGCAGCAGCATCATCAAAATCTTGATGGACGCTTGTATCGCTTGATCTGTTTCTTGAATCTTTTCTTATCTGCTGCTGCCTTCCGTTTGTATGGCTACAACACCCAATATCGGTATCCCAAATTGTGATGATGGGTTAAATACATGCTTGTTTGAACTTGTTGAAATTAGATGTGTAATTTGCGATATGGTCATCAAGCTGTTCTGGAAGTTCTATAACATCAATTTATATGTATAGTTTTCTTGCAGAATTCTTGACAAAATACATGTTCACATGGACTTGTTCTAGGATTATGAATGAGGTGAAGTCTATTAGTCATACTAGATTTGACATAAATTGAGGCCATTCGTGGTGCATATCATATGACAGAAAATTGTACCATTTTTTGTTTCTCAGACATATTTTGCCATTTTGATCCAAGAATGCGACCAACATCGCCAAATGACATATTGGGGTTTTCATTCATGACATACTCTCGTTGGTCTTTGCAAAAGTACATATAAGGTGCCATTGCTTTCTTGGGACGACTTTTCATCTTTCTTGATCTTTTCATAGTCACCTTTCTTTGTTTTACATTGCTCCTGGAATACCTCCTTGATGAGGAGGCTGTCTTTGATTGACCTTTTCTGCCCCTCCCTCCAGCGTTTGCTCGTCCCCTCGCAATTGTTGCTTACTTTCTTGAACAAAGTTTTGAGCTTTTTGCAGTAATCACTGCCAAACTAATTAGCACACACATTACCCCAAATCCACAAACACATGAGTCTTCAAGGAAAACACCAAACAAGCAAAGCAAAGCAAAGATTGAGAATCAAATAAGTTGACATTTAAAAATTACATACCTATCTTTGCACGAGCAAAAGATGAATGAGAAAAGCACCACCAAATTGTATCTCTTCACAAGTTCTCCGAGCTCATAAGCAATCAACCTGGATTGCAACTGATACAATGAGCTCGAGGAAACAAACTAGAGTGGACTGGATCAAATGCTAGTTTGTGAAGTTGTGTAGGGTGAGAGGTCGACTGTGAAGGTAATAATTTAAGGGGGGAATTTGAATGCAGGTAGTGGTGGTGTGGTGGTGGTGATGGAGAAAGGCATTCATCAAGAGAGATAGGTAAGGGTATTACTGATGGGTTTAAGGGACAAGGTCCCAACAGCCACCAACACACCAAGATCCATTGGAAGCCTGCCATGACCACCCTGGTTTCAGGTTCACCCACCATGCATCTCTCATAGTGGGCTTGTGGCTGTTGGTGCACTCTACCGCACCTAATCCTTGATTAAATCAAATATTGCCATATAGCCCCCTCACAAAGGCACACATGCTTTCTTCTTATCCATGGCCACAACCCCTCCCTGTAGCTCTGCCTACATCATGTTTGCAATGCAAGTAACTGCAGACAAATTCACCCCTACAAGCACGAGCTAAATTATTGCCTATGCAAGCATAATTTGCAGCTCAAAGTCGATTTTTTTTCAAAACCTTACGTATAATTACATGCTGATGAACTTTTTGAGCACTTGAAGATGTGTGCATGTTGATGAATTTAACATTATTCAAAGTTGTTGTGAGTCTGGTGTTTTTGTGAGTCTCATTGAGATCTAATGCCAAATGCAAAGTTCTCCCTCATAATTTTGTGTACCTAATTTATTCATTGCAAACGATCCAAATGTAGACAAGAGCTATATGAATTAGCAAGTATGATTCGGGTCCTCAATTATTGCATCTATTTAATCTCCTATAATCTATTTGATTGGGTAGAAAGACCAAACGGATTTGAGGTTGCATATAATCTATGATAACTTTGAGCACGTTTAATTAAGTTTGGCTCTGCGAATTGCTACACATACCAATAATGATGAAATAATGAAAAAAAGAAAGAAATTAAGTTCCATTCAAATGAAAGTACTGAATTTACATTGCAAGCAATTTGAATTTGAATTTGAATTCAATTCAATCCAGATTCAATTGAGTTTAAATTTAGTTGAATGGAATTAAAATACATTGAATGGAATTCAAATCCATTGGAATTGGATTTGAATTTAATTTAATTTTGAATTCGAATTGAATTGAATTGAATTCAAAATATTTCATTTGATTTAGATTCAATTGAAGAAAAATGGAATGCAAATTGATACAAAAAAATAAAATAAAATAGTTTGTCATTTTCATCCTTAGTGACTCTGATGTTGAAAAAGAGGAAGTCTGAAAAGACATGGATCCATTCTATTTAGACAAGATTCCAAACCAAAAGCTATTTGTTTTGAGAGGACAAAATAATATAGGATTGTATACTCATCCTCCCAAAACTAGTTTCAATTATCACTCAAATTTAACCTTAATTTCATTTAAGATAATATTTTAAAAAATGGGCATTGGTTGCCATGACTATTTTAATTTGGATTTTGGTAAAACAAAGAATTATTTCTTGGAATATCCAAATATTCCATAATCTAGAAAACATTGTGATTATTTTTTAAACTTATTACATAATTTAAGGTTCCAAGTAACTTTTCACACAAATATTCCAAAATTTGGGACAAATACATTATGTTTTACACACAAATATATATAATTTGGAACATATTTGGAACAAAAATTAGGAAATAATAATTAACTATTTTTCATTCGAGTTATTGTGATGTAAAGGAAATATGGTATCCAAATTTGAAGTTCTAGGGTTTTAAAATGGATATGTAAAATATTATGTCATAACTAGAACTTGAGTTTTTCCAAAACACATCTCACATAATAGAGATATCTGCAAATTCACCCTGTCTTTGGGCCTCCTTTCACCCCCCTAACCCCTCTTTTTAGTGGTATCCGCAAAGTAAGGAAATTTTAATAAATCTCAGTATAAAATGCTGAAACTCAGTACGAAATGCTGAATCTCAGCATTTAATGCACAAGGTTCGAGAGGAATTATAGTACCTGTACAGGTAGGAGCAGTGAAAATCTATGTAGCAGCAGTGGAGGCGCTCAGGAAAAAAGAAAGACAGGGTGAAACCCAGGAACCACCAAAATTGATGGTTTTCTGAGTTTCACCCCTGTTGAATGCTAATGTACTTTTTTGCAGGTTTTTTTCGAATCTCACCCTGTGTATGACCAAACTCAGGGTACTGGTGCTGTCTTTTCCTGACTTTACGGATACTCTAATATGTTGCAAATTTTACATGAAGTTGGATATTTCTCTTTATCTTGTGTATTTTCCTAGACTTGGTGTTGTCATTGATGCAGAACCCTAATGTAGCAACTACAACGTACAAAATAGTGGTTAAATTTTGACTTGATTTGCAATGTTTGCCTTTGTCTTTTGTAATCACATGCAATTGTTTTGGTGTAGATGGGATGTCAAAAATGGGACAGTTGTATTTATGGAAATTGTAAGATATAAAGACGGAAGGAAAAGATGAGACAAAAGCTTTATAATGTACTTAAAATACATTGTAATAGATTATAATGTTATCGTGTCATTACCATGTGCCACATTTGGACTTCAGTTTGATCTGGTCTTTCGTCCAAAAAAATGAACCAAAAAATGAACCACAATTATAATTTTTGTCTTTTCCTTTTGTGTTTTTTCTCATGAAGGCCTTTTGTGATTGTTCTTTTAAAACTTGTAACGTCCAATTTCAAATCTTACTATATCAAAATTTACATAAACTTGGTGAAAGGCTATGGACCCAAAGTGTAAGATCATTCTTTACCATTGCATAGTTCTCGCCAATTTGAAGGAGTGTCAGATAAAAACCGCTAAACCCTAGACAGATTTCTCTTGTTAAGATTTTCACTATCCAAACTTCCTGCTATTGATGCAAGCCAAAGCCATGCCATATTCAATTCTTAAGGAGGAGCAAAGGAACTTTATTTTCAATTCCAAGACATGCACCCTCTGATTCCAGGTGCAAACACAAAGGCAAATGCATACCTGTGTGGGTCACAAAGATTGACACACAGTGGCAAGCTGCAATTGCCCATCGTGTGTATGTTTGTGCCACTGCTCTCTTATCAGAGGGCAAGCTTGCAAATGACTACACCTAGCCATATATTCCACCATTCACTGCAAACATATCCTGAACCCATCTTTGGTGAGAGTACTTCTTAAAGAAAAAATCTTTCTCAAACCTGATCATAATCCAAAGTCCAAGTTTGAGACACCTTCCATGTTTGGATTGTGAATCTATCACAACATCAGCCATAGCACATGGCATGTTGTAACATTAAATGAAAATGGAACAGAAGTTTCATTACATAGATAGGTAATCAGAAAGTGGTGGCATCATAATTTACAATTGAAAAGAACACCATAATTCCCACTAAACAAACACTAGCTAGAAAATTCTAAAATCCAGTGTTGCATTTCACAATGAGCCTCTCTTGTCATGATTTTTTTGTGTTTGGTGCCAGGTCTTTTGAACGGGTCAGCAAGTAGACACGACCGTATGCCCATAGTTGCCCAACTGGTGAGGGAGATCGCTGCAAATATGGGAGAGTACAATAAAACATAATTAGATATGTGGGTGTTGTGGTGAGGTGGGCAACTTGCACAAATGAGATGATAGCCAATGATACAAACTCTTAACCAAAGCCCCATTTCTGAAGCATCACAAAAATAAATTTCAGATGGCAAATTGGGTGATATCATTCCCCACATTGATCTATGCAGAGATGCATGGAGGAGGCTTTGAAAACTTGGAAATTTGACCTTATCAACTTTTCCCAGCCAATTCATTGCTGTACATTGTTTGGGACTTAGTTAAACCTTAGGACCTTCTCAAAGACTCAACAAAAGGGTTTTCAGCAATATCAACTTTTCCATCAATAGCCAAACAAAACTAACAAGAAATCCTGGATATAAGAGTGCTGTCAACGACGCTGCTCATCCTTGACAGCACCCTTATATATGTTATGGCAGCAGGAACTAACCTCAATATTTGCTTGAAACACAAGAGGGTGTTCACAAACATGGCACTCTGTTTTATGCCTTAGCTGCACAGACTCATCTGCTTTTACAAAAGCATACACCTGCCACAAAAGCCAGCAATGTATGAATGCCCTTCAACCATGTTCACAAACCAAATGACACTTTTCTGTGCTTCTGTGATATCTAAGATACAGACTTTCTCATCACTCATTCCTACATAGATTTGGGACTGATATGATATTATCTCATGCACAGTGTCTTCACTAAACCCTAGAGTGCAGACTTTTCCCAGGGACATGGAAGTTCACATGTATTTGCATTGCTTTGACACCAATTGCAAAGCTTGTTTTGGTGCATTAAACAGAGCATCTTGCAACAACATCAAACATTGAAGATGAAACCAAACCTAAAAGCTGCAAATATCCTGGGTCCATTAAATTACTTTTTCTGGTCATCATCACAAACTGACTGCAGAGTTTGCCTGAGCTCTCTATTAGATCAAGCAAGGCTTGATCAAATCATCTGAATCAGGGCAACAGAGAAAATAGGAGTCCTTACTTCTTCACCACAGTTAGGACAGCAGCCTTTCAGTGCTATCAAATCCCCTCTCCAAAGATCTTGCAGTTGTTTTCCTAACAGTCAAAACCCAAAGCTTCAAGAAAATCACCATCATAGGGTTGTCACAGGAAAGAATGAAAACTTGGATATCTGTTCTGAAATATATCACTTTACAAAATGGGAGATGATAAAATGGCCAACATGACATGCATACAAATGGATGTCATGAGGGGACTATCCTGGGGAAAACACATTTCCAGAATCATGAATTTTGATGTGAGAGACACCCATCAACCCTGCCTTCCCAAAGTTTGGAATAAGAACATACCCGCAGCCACAGCAATAGGGATGCCAATAATGAGACCCAATCCAACTCCAAGTAATCCATTGGCTACTGTCATTGCCTCTGACATGAGCACGGCCTTGTGTGAATGCACCTGCACCTGCACTACATCCTGACACACCTTGCTGATTGTGCACATGGGTGGTCCAGCTGCCACTCCCAATCCTAGGGTAAGCAACAAACTCCATACACTTGCAAGTGCCCACATTTGCGAGGGGTCAACCTGTTGCATACATCCAGACTCATTACTATCTTGCCTTCATTCCAGAACAGTAAACTCATGTATTTCATGAGCATTTTGCAAAACTCAAGAGAACAAGTTTGAAGGGAAAAAGCAAGGGTAGCTAACCTCAGCATCAGCATAAGCTGAGAAACGCTTCAAGCTACAGCGTGGGTACTTCAGGACCAGTTTTGATCCATGCCACCGCAACCTAGCCTGCTCACACCGTACAACTGAATAATCCCTATATATTCTGCAAGTAAAAAAAGCCACATGAGCACTCTCTTTCCTCCCTGTCACTCTCTCACCTGTGTGGCCTCTATGGTAACAAGGTCACAAACATGCAAATATTACCAAATGTAAATCATTGTGTAAATGTCCATTCAGGCAATAGTTTTGGATTGCCCTCTTAAAACTCACCCAATCATTCCATTTATTTTCTCTCAAGGTCTTGATATGTAGAAAGTCATGTTGCCAGAACAAGAGGTTTGAGGTCCTCACCTCTACTTCATCAAACATGGCATCACCAATAAGAGGTTGGCCATTGTAGTATGAATCTCGTGCCTGCAATAACACAAAAACAAACTTAGAATGTCCAAACAGAAACAAACTTATAATGTCCATCTCTTAAAGAGCACAGGCAAAGATACAGCCAAAGCAAGGGATTGTGTGTTATACCCAACAACTGGAAATCCAACAATAATATTGTAAGCAAATCGAAGAAACCCTTAGAGAATCACAAACATGAACCATGACAAAGCCTGCACCATGTGGCAATAATTACATGTAATAATTCTTCCTTCATAGAAACTGCATGAGTTTGAAGGTCTGAAAATAGGGAAGACTTTGTTTTCTGTTGAAATCTGCCAGAACATATGGAATTTTGCAGAGAACTTTGTTTGAACAAAATTTCCAGAAAACAACCCCTGAGAACTCCCTTATACTTTTGTTGAAAAAGCGTCTTCTTCAGGGGAGTCATCACCTGTTCGTAGAGAGCTTCAAGGCGTGCTTTCTCTGCAGTCTCAATTGGACCGACAAAGATACAAGATAAGCCTTCACTGCAAACACGGTTGCCTGCCCAGCAACCAGCTGCCATCGTTCTTCCCCATCTTCCGTCGCGCTCCTTAGCTCTGCCCTGCCAACCTATACGTCTCCTTAACCCTAATTCTCCTCTTTGCCCAAACGCTTCCGACGTGCTGATCGCGGCAACTTGCGGCTTCCGCGACAAACGACAAGAGGAAAAACTCGCAAACATTGACTCCTCCTCATCATCATCATGGAGCTCCACGCCCAGAAAACTCCATCCAGATTCCCCTTCTTTCCATCGCGTGCAGTCACCAGGTTTCGGTTTCGTCCGCAGCTTACCAAAGGAAGCGTAAGGAGGACGAGGCCGAGGAGGAGGAACGTTACAACCCCAAATGAGTCGTCCTTTCTCTCCCCTTGCCATCCCACATCCTGGCAGACAGCAACCGACGTCGGTAGAAGTCGAGGGCGCACACAACAGCTGCGACTCAAGCGCCATCGTTGCTGCAGCTCCCGCACCACGACAACCCATTCTTTGAGGAGCCGATGATGCCAATCAATGCGGAGAAACAGTTTATGTTGTCTGCTCAACTCCCTCTTTAGCAAGCTTCAAACCAAACTCGACAGTGAAAAAGATGACAAATGAACGTGGGACAACAGGGAGACGAAAGATCACTGCCGCAAAAATAGATCAAACCCTTTCTCTCTCTATCTCTCAGAGAAGGTAAAACCTACCTCCTCCCACATGGCAAGGTGTAACATAAAAGCAGGAGACGGGAAAAGACAGATGAAGCAAGCAACAATGAGGGGAATTGATCGATACCTCGCCAGATGTTGTTGATCCGCTGGTGGATGCAACAAATCTCGAGACAGACGCCGGCTGTACACCGCCCGCTTGTTGAGGAACAAGAACACACACACCCCCTCAACAACAAATTCAGACGCTACAATCTTCTTGTGGCAAAAAGAATCTCGTCTTTCTCAAAAACGTGAAGGAAGAAAAAGGAGGCAGCCTTAAACCCTGAACGCTACACAGGGCTCCAACATCCAAGGAGGTACTGCATCAATTTGCTGCTTTCGAGGTTTCCTTAATTGTTGCAACAAACTTGTGCTTGGTTTGTGAGCAGCAAGAAATCCTTTTTAGGGCCAAGAATATTTGAGGTGCTGTAGGTGAAGGAGGATTTCAAGCAATATCGATCAACCAACACTTCCATCTGCAGAGACTTCTGAATTTGTGAGAAACTCGGAAGATACCTATCAAAAATAATGGAAGAACAAGCCCCGGAAAAAACCGAGAATCCAGAGTGATGAATCTGAAGCTCTAAACAAGAATCCACAGCGATGGATCATGGATTCATAAAGAATTTCGCTGATTTATTCAGGTGTGCTGGTTCTCGATCCGTGCTTGGAAGGAGATGACAGAACACAGTCCGAGGAATGGAATATGAAGAATTTGTGTCGAAAAAAACTTGCTCAAATGCACCGTCTTTCGAATGCCGAGAATAAAGCCCGGATGAGCGAGATGAGGTACGCAAGAGAGCGGTAGACCAGTGATCGGCCAACCGCGAAAGCGAAGCAATCGATGAGTACGAACGAATGGGGAAGGAAAAGAATTCTCGTACACTGCGTTTTCTGCCCAAATTCCCCTGCGATTTCTTCCCGACGTTGGCAACTTTTTTTCCGTCCGGAAATCAGCGACATACACTTTTCAACGGTTAACATAAAAAATGGGATCCCAGTTTCTTGCACTGTAGCTATCTTATCAACTAAGCCTGTTGTAGCCACCTGGATGACACGGAATGATGATGCCAAACGTCTCGCGATCTTTTGCGCGAGATTGTGTAATTCCCTAAAGACAAATCGGGAAGCTGATTTCAGGAAGCAAAGAATTCATTTTCATTTTTTGTAGGGAAACTCTTTGCTGTTTGTTTGGATAGTTGCAATTCCTCCTGCTTGACTGGAGTTGTGTGTTTGTGTGCGTGAGCGTGTGTGTGTGTGTGTGTGAGAGAGAGAGAGAGAGAGAGAGAGAGAGAGAGAGAGAGAGATGCTCTCAATAGATTGATTCTTCGGGATTCATTCAAGTTTTCCGGCGTGCTTCACAGTCTGGACGAGGATCCAAATTGCGGACTATGGCATCCGGGATGAGTTTCTTCCGGCTATGTCTGCAACCATGCTCTTCCTCCTCCGCACGCTTCAGTTTCCTAGATGTCAGCAGCAACAACAACAGTTCTCCATTTCTCACCAGGAAAAGGGTGTTGTTGGAGCACCGATATAGAGGCATACCTCCTATGCGAGCTTCCAGAGGAGGGTCAGCGACAGCATCTGCACATCTGAAGAAATCGAATGCGCAGTCGGAAGAAAGCACCAAAACAGGAGTGATGACAAGAAGGGCCATAGTGACGTTCATAGCCTTGTCAACACACGCTTTTGCAGCTGCTTCATTGTCATCCAGGGCTGAACCAACTGGTGCAAATCTGTCTCTCTGTACCTCTGTCTCTCTCACACACACAACTGTGTCTCTCGCTGTGTGTTCTCTGGTACAATACTGATCCAGAGGTCTGTTTTGCAATCTTTGCAGAGTCGGAGCTGATGAGGATAGAGATGCTACAGAGGATAGAGGAGCGTCGCAAGAAGCCACCACCCGTTGTAATGCAGGATGCTCCTCGACGTGAAATACCATCACCACCAGCAGTTGTGGAATTGCCTCCACAGGCATCCTCTCTCCCCTCGCCTCCACCTCCTCCAGAAAGAGAAACTGTGAAGAAGCCTTCCTCAATTCTCTCCAAACCTCTGGCTGATGTGGGTGGAGAAGATACTGTCCTTCAACAGGACATTGCAAAACAGAGTAACTCACAGCAACCTGGACAACAATCACCGGTAGAGCGACCTTGCTGCAATTACTGTCTGTTTTACAACAGTCT
>Ga0116227_10001199_pt1 | contig 56778 bp, 41 predicted proteins | sample S1TSphgellanicum_FD_89693 | JGI IMG/M metagenome (GOLD analysis project Ga0116227, IMG submission 89693) | Host-associated microbial communities from peat moss isolated from Minnesota, USA - S1T2_Fb - Sphagnum magellanicum MG | ecosystem: Host-associated > Plants > Peat moss > Unclassified...
ATACCATATGCCCAAATTGCCAAAGAACCCTGGTATCACGATCCCACTCTGCTCCCTATCATAGAATTATAAATCAACAAATGATGCTGGGTGACAGATCCTTGACACATCACTGGCAGATTTTATGGATTTTCTTCTCCCCCTCACTTTTCTCTCCTCAACACAAGGCCATTCCTTTATTCTGTTCCGTATTCCTCTGTAATTGTCATCATCTCCCCCCCTTCCCCCCCCCAAACTTCATAAGTTTCTTTATTGCAATTGAACAGGTTACATTAGGTATCATGAGCGCAGTGGAGAAAGTCATGGCAGCCTGACTATTCCATATCACACACAAAACGAACATAAAAAACACATACTCTAACATTTCCCAGAGTGTATCACCCCACAAATACACACTTATCTCTGAAATTAGCCAGCCCACCTCCTCCATCCCATGTCTTCCAATATATCCTTTCGCATTCCTCCTCCAGCTCCTTGCATACACCAATTTCCATCAAAGTCCTCCGGGCGAAGTGATTCACAAAGTTTTCCATTCCAGCCAAGCTAATCACACTCCACAAACACCATTGGCCCCTTTTCGCAATGCTTCCACATTAATCAGAATCCTCCACATTCAACAGCCCAGAGTTGCACCACTAGCCACTAACAATGTAACTCAACAAGGAAGTTGCACACCACTCCTGATGGAGGTGGGTGTAATGTGCACTAATTTTTTCCATAGCATAGTACTTCAATGGGAAAAACAAAACAATCGATGAATTGAGGAAACATCTTGGGATTGGAACCCAATTTGGCACATGTTTTCATCCAATCAACACATTTTGAAAAAGATGCTAGATTGTAAGTCAAATAATGTATGTTTTCATTATTTTAATTAGATATTAAACCCATCCCCTAATTCTAATTGTGTTTACTTGCTTATAGTTGTGGAGGCACAGATTGTACAAAAATGTTGGTTATAGTCTTCAAACTCCAAAAATCCCACCACTAGTGCTTATGTAATTGTTGAAATTCTACTTATTTTTTCATTGTGGGAGGGGAAGAAGTTTTTTTATACGCACTTTTAGTGGTTTGAATGAGGAGAAATTGCAAAAATTTCCCATGCAAGTAACTAAATTTCACCTTTTATTATTACTATAGTGTGTTACTATACTAATGTGTCAATGTTTTAACGTATCAGGTAATTCATGTTTGAATGTGTCAATGTTTCATTGTATCAGGTTGTTAATGTTTCAATATGTCAATGTATCAGGTAGTTAATGTTTTAATGTATCAATGTTTCAATGTATTAGTAATTAATTTTATAGTTTGTCAATCTTTTAGTGTTGCATTCTATGAATGTTATAATGTTGTAATGTGTTAGTGTGGTAATGTATTGATGTATTATAATTGTTTGTCCCCCCATCCAAGACGGTTAAAAATTACTAAGGATGCTTTCCAAAGGAAAGGTTGATACTTTTTGGGCAATCCATTACCAATCAAAATATCCATCACCTACATTGACAATTATTTGATTTTGTGAATGGGAAAAGTGACGACATTAGTAATGAGATTTACAATTGGTTATGTTTGTATGTATGTATTGCATATGTATTAGTGTATCAATGTGTTTATGTATTAATGTGCCAATCATCTAGTGTGTTAATGTATCATTGTAATAATGTACTTGTGTTACGATATATATTTTAATGTATTAGTGAATTAATTCCTTAACTGAATATGTATGCAAATTAATTTGTGACATTGTATCAGATAATGTGTATTAAAATGATTGTATTATTGTATTAAACATGTTAATTACATTATGCATCATAGGATACCCAATCAAATCATTGTTAAGGATGTTAAAATTTGAATCAAGATTCAACATTTAAATCTTTGTTGGATGCAAGAAAATTGTTCAAAAGGATTTAAATCTTTAAAAAAATTGTTAACTTGAATCTATTTGACAATATCCATGAAGCCCATCACCTTTAGAATAAAATTGATTTTAAATAAAATTGTGATTAGGTTATAAAAATTGATAAATATGATTAGTGTTAGATGTCATAAAATTGAGGAAGGTTTTGTAGGGAATGTTTTATTGTAGACAAAAAAAATTTACCATTCAATCATTGAACATTAGTAAATATTAGTTACACAATGTTTTAATATTACATGAGTATTTCAAAACTTGATACATTGAGTTGCATACTTGAAACATCAATCCATACCATGTTATTAAAAATTAATGTCTTAATGTACCAATGTACCAATGTTTTAGTGTTTCCCTATTGAGGTGGTGCCAATGATAGTCATTTTTTGCAATTGGTTTATGACCATGAGCTAAAAAGTCTAAGTGTTGTTTGAGGTTAAATCATTGTCCATCTTTGATTGGTAGAAGCACAAAGTTTGAGCCTATGGGGTTATGTGACCCACACTATAACTCTACCACAACCTCTGCTTGATTACCATGTGCACAGCAAAAATTTGCCATCAAATGTTCAAGGAGAACTTGATTTTCACTAGTTGCATCCACCATATCTAATGCCACGTTTCGGGTAAAAACACAGTTAGGTGGCTCAAAAGTGGCATTTGAGAGTTCATAATCTAACAATAATGATTTTTTTTTGAAGTTTTAACAATTAGCAAACCATAAATCCTATAATTATCCCTTATGTTTTTAATCAAAAATATTAACAAACCAACCTATGAATATCTCAACACATGTGATTAATCAAAAAATCCATTCAAAAGATTAAAATTTTAAATGTGAAATGGACTTTCAAGGATAAATATTTTTAACAATCACGTCATTTAAAAAATAAATTAATTAAAAATATATTTTAGGAAAGTTTCAATGCATTTCACTAATAAATTCTTCATTTGATGATGTTTTATTTATTTATTGGACACTACTTTGACATATTTTTTGAATCCACATTTTATTTTTTCTTTTTGTGACAGACGTAGTGTTGTCATTTCAAAAGTTCATTATGAGTCCATAATCCTTTTAGAATTCATCGAAATGTTTCTATGATGATTCCCATTAAATTTTATTAAAACATGAATAATTTAAAAATTGACAATGTTAATTTTGAATATGGCTTAAATTTTACGTTTATATGTAATCCTAAAAAATCACAATTGTGACAATCCAAATTGTCCACCTATTCATGCTTTCACCCTTCCAAAGATGTTCCTCTAAATTGAGTTGTATTGGGGTGGTCAATTATGAATTGATGTAGGTGGAGTTGTCATTATGTGGGGGGTGTATGAACCTATGGACTAAATAGGTTTTTCAGCCTAGCTTGAATAGTCCCTTTTAATGATCCACAAAAATGAATGACTATGCCTTCTACAAGGTCAAGGTGAAAAAACATTAAGATCTTGAGTTGATGCTTGCAAATGTTTCCACATTGTGCATGGATGCAATTACAACATGCCCATTCTAATGTTGGGTTGTGGATGGTGTATTGTAGATGGGTTTTTTGGGATGACATGACCAATGTTAAACTAACTTCATAAGAAGGCAATGCCATATTTGCATCAAGAATCAATCATGCTTCCAACAAGGCCCCAATCACAAACAATTTTTGGTGTTTGTTGTTCACAACCCAAAGTTCTTGTGTAGATTTTGATACTAATATTGAGTGAAGACATTTCTAATTAACTCATAAATGCACCAATCCACACGATGACCAACTGATCTTTTTTTCCCTGACTTTAACTAGGCCTTCAATATTGCATTGTAACTTTTAATTGCAACATTGGTGTCTTGCCCAACATATGGTAGATTTTGAAATCCAACCACCCACATGTGAGTCTTATGTTGGTAATTTTCCTCCATGTATTTCCAAAAGACATTAGCTATAGGGTACTTACAAATGATATAATGTAGCCTATTCATCGTTCACATTTTAACACCAACTCCAAATGGACCATCCCTATCATACATGACGTTCCCTAGTTTTTCAATACATTACTACATAATGCTGGGTCCTTTGTCTTGATACATGTTTGTTTTTGCCATGTTCTTTTCACATGCCAAAAATATAAGAAAATGGTAGTGTCTTGCCATATAGTCTTACAAGAAAGAAAATGCATTATACATGAAGCTTGGTGGATTTAAACACCATCAATGTTGATGCATGTTACATCCATTGGGGCAAGTGACATGAATAATAAATAGCTAACAATTAGTTGGATAAAAAGGGGGAAGGGGTACAAATTTACTTGATGTAGTTGATTTCCCCTTGGTCATAATCAACTACGAAAGTGTTAAGATGCCATGATGGATCATGAGTTTTGTGAATGCTTTCATTCAAAGTGTGCATCCATGGTGTCAAGTCCTCTTGTCAGCATTGTGATGTGATGCAATATGCTGTAAAAATGCCATTGTGCCATTGGTCAAACACCATCATGGTATGAAGGGGAAATTGCCACAATTCACAATATATAAATGTAATATGGTATGTTAGTTGAACATTGATAAAAAATATAATGAATGATCCATTAACATTTTAAAATTTCTACATGTATTTATTTATGTCCCTTGATTTGTCATATTAATGTTTCATTGTAATTAGACTACATATATATCAATGTATTATACCACACGCATGTATAATGTATCACCTTTTTTTCATTTGTCCCAAATGTTGCATCAACTACAACACCCCTTTGGTGCCCATATTCAATCATCATCTCCCCTTACCATGGTGTTTGGATACCCAAAGTGAAAGGCATGTTTTGCCTAGTGAGACCACCATTCACCTCTACCCCAATTTTTTGATAATAAAACATTGAATTAATATTTTGTTGAACCCACATATGCACATTTTTTGCATCATTCTTATGTAGCTAGTATGTTTATTGAGCCAATTTCTTAGACAACACCCTAATATTTTTGCTTAGTGAGAAACATGTTTCTATTTAATTCACATGTCCTTAACATGATGTTCTTCACATGTTGCCTATGTTTTGCCATGATTTGAGAGACAATGAGTCCAAGCCTTAGTTGTTCCATCACAAAGTTCTTGAGCTTTTGTGATAAATGGGTAGCAAATGCAAATCTATCACCCATTGTAAAGTCCCCATGAACATGTAAATTATCTTGATTAACATGATTTTGTTAAATGAAACATAACTTTGATACATGCTTGAGCAAATATAATGTCTTAATGGTGAATTCAACTCTACATCCTCTTTTTATAGAACCATCCCATTTCTTCTTGAAATCTTGTGTACCCTTGTGGCTAATCCCCCATGGGATTATTTTTCCATTGATGTCCAATGTTTTTGGGGTTGCATTGTGGTTAATTATGTAATATCTTTGATAACATTTGTGAGATCATTGGGACCATATTAACATTGGTACATATGAACAACCATGTGAACCAATTTAGTGATACTTATGAACATAAATTGCATTATAGAACATAAAACTAATCACATATTTCATATTTATATAATAATAAAATTAATTCGTTAGATGGTAAACATCACATCTATACATGCATAATACATATGCAAATCTTGGGGCAAGAATGTCATAGAAGTTAAAATTTGAACCTTGAAAATTCAAAAACACTATCTACTCATAGTTGTTACAAATCATTGTCAAGGTGGATGATGTATTTTTTGCAAAAAAATCAACATCGTCCACCATCTTGATTTTCTTTGCCATCTATGAAATCAAACACCCAAGTTGTGGGGATGAATGCAACTTTGACAAGGCAAGGGCCTTGTTTCATCCCAATTTGTTGAAGGACATCTTCTCACAACACATCTTCATGATCAAAAAGCCCATTTGGTGGGGTTTGAATTACATTTTCCAATGCTTATAATTCAACTTGATGACCATGCTCATACTAATACAACAACTTCCCCGCCATGCCTACAAAAACCATTGTACACGATATTAATTTCTATGCACCTTACATTCAAATTCATGATAATCAACATACATGTTAAAAACATGATAAATCTTTCATTTATATATAATTAGGTCACAATGACATGAAAAAATTGTAAAGATGTTAAAAGTGTGCTCCAAAACTCCCTTGGAATAACACAAGAAGATCATGTGAAAAGGAAGTTCATGTCACTTGATATGCAAAAACTTGAAAAATGTGACCCCACACCTTAATTTGCAAAATAATCCTCATTGAATATATTTATAATAGACTGAAAAATGTAAATATCAACTATTTAAAGTTGAAAAGTTGCAAGAAATGTGTAACATGTGTCAATTTTTCCCCTTATGTAAAGAATTCTTTTTCAAGTGTCAAATATTAGTAATACATTCAATGTATTGTTCACACCATGTGTTAGTAACATAGTGGTGCATTTTGATTAAATTAATTATTTTTTTACTTTACCCATACACTTTGAAACATGGCAACTTCTTGTCCGTTTATTTTGGAAAAAAAATTGTTCTTTCTATGTTTAGACAGGTTGACAAATCCTTGGTGTATCAATAGATCATTAATGTATCAATAAATATTTAGTGTATCAATAACATATGGTTAATAATAATTAATTATAATAAAAAAATTGATGGTAAATGTATCGTAGGTGTCAAATTTTCATATGTAAAGTTTTTTTTCAAGTGTCAAAATATGTTTATAATACATTCAATGTATTGCTCACATCACATCTTGATAGTAAATTAATTTTTTTTACTAAATTAACAATTGTTTTACCTAACCTATAAACTTGAAAATGTGGGAACCTCTTGTCCATTTATTTTGAAAAATTCCTCATTCTTTCTATGTTTAAATGGGTTGAAAAAGCCTTAGTGTATCAAAAGATCTTCAGTGTATCAACAAATTTTTAATGTATCAATAACATATGGTTAATAATTGTTAATTATAATAAAAAACTAATAGTAAATGTATATCAGATGTCAAATTTTCATATGTAAGATTTATATCTCAAGTGTAAAAATATGTTTATAATACACTAAAGGTATTGCTCACATAACATTCTGAAAGTAGATTAATGGTTTTTTTATTAAATAAACAATTGTTTTATCTTACCCATAAACTTGGAAATGTGGCAACCTTTCATCCATCTACTTTGAAAAAAAAATTTGCTCTTTCTATGTTGAAATGTGTTGAAAAAACTTTAATGTATTAAAAGATCTTTAGTGTATCAAAAAATCATTAATCTATCAACAAATTTTTAATGTATTAGTAACATATGGTTAATAATAGTTAGTTATAATTGAAAAATGATGATAGATGTATATTAGGTGTTAAAATTTCATATGTAGGGTTTATTTTTGAAGTGTGAAAATTTATTAATAATACATTCAATGTATTCCTCACATCATGTGTTGATAGTAGATTAATGGTTTTTTTATTAAATTAATAGTTGTTTTAACTCACCTATAAACTTGAAAATGTGGCAACCTCTTGTCCATTTATTTTGAAAATTTTCCCATTTTTTCTATGTTTAGATGGGCTGAAAAATCCTTAGTGTATAAAAAAACATATGGTAAATTATAGTTAGTTATGATTGAAAAGTGTGGTGTTGAATGTATACCAAGTGTCGAGTTTTCATATCTAACCATTCATTTCTCAAGTGTGAAATACTAGTAATACATTCAATGTATTGTTCACACCATGTGTCAATAGTAAATTGGTACTAAATTAACAATTATTTTATCTTACCCATAAACTTGGAATGAAATAATATCTTATCCATGTATTTTGAAATTTTAATGTATTGATATTTTTTGATACATTAACAATTATAGTATAGTAAACAAACATTTAGATGTTTATCTATAAAACTTTTTGTCCATGTAGTCATTTTGAAAATTTCCCCACCCTTCCTTACACAATATATATGTACCATAGGATTTATGTTGATGATATAACATGATGCATGATGACATAATGCATAATGAAATATGATGCATTGATACATTGTCATTTCGATATAACGAAGTTAAAAAAAAAAAATTGCTGCATCGTCTTCATTGCTTTCCAGTCTGTTCACACTAAGCAGAGGCAATTGACTTGCCACAGGCAGGTTAGGACTTAAAACTCCCAAAACCTGATCATACTGTTCATCATATGTCCCATAGACTTCTGCTTTCTGTTGGTAGTTTTGGGTGATGGAGCATGGATGCTGTTGTGACCTGAATTGACAAATTTTGATTAGATTGCATCTTTTCCTGCTTCTTATCTATGCATTTTACTTTGGGACAAGGAGCATTGGACAAGCTTATTCAAGATTCAGACACCAACCTACAGCTCCTCGACACTGTCCACCCTGCTGCCAAGATTTTTGTTGACATTGCCAAATCTCAAGAAGTCGCTCAGGTTTATTCCTGAAAGTAATTGTGATTGTCTTGTGCCTTGCTCTTCCTGTTTACTTTTTTTATCATCACTTCATATGTGCAGCTCTTGAAGGCTGCTAGCAGGGTTAGGTTTACTAGAGACCTTGCAAAGTACTGATGTTCTGATCTAACTTTGAAGTTCTAGATGTCAAATTGGAGATGGGACCATGACTATTGTGATGCTTTTGTCTAGATCATTTCTGGGAGGCGAAGCCAATTTTGGAAGGTGATGGTGTCCATCTTTGCAGCTTATAATTTGTGCATATCAAACATCCCTGCAAATTTGCTAGTGAAGACTCTGTGAAAGCTGACAATGAGTATTGAAGGAAAGAGCTTTGAAGAGAAGAAGTCCTTTCTCATTGAAAAACTTAAGCAATCACTTCAAAACTTGTAGGTGGAGAGATGATCTCTTCAAAGATGACATGCATATCATGTTTTGTGGAAAAGGTTGCCTTAGTGTGTTTTGGAATCAAGAAGGTAATATCTTTGACCTCCTCATTTTGCAGGTCTCCTTTGATATAGACTCTGCTCTTTGAAAGTTTTGCAAGGTGCATTCTCAATTGTGACTCCAGTATCTGAAACGACACTTTCAGTTGATTTAGCTACAATGAGATAGTACTATCCATGATTCCTCGCTAATGAAAGCCATGGCATTGAAAGACAACAATTTTGCTACAATTCATCGGGGCACATAGTATCTATGTGTGCAATGGGTTTACAGGTTGGTCCAGATAAATGCCATAACAGCTGCAACAAAAGTAGTTTTCCCTGTTCTCAATGTAGGATGAGCCTATGAAGAACCCCAAAGGTGAAGCACTTTTTGTTGTAAGTTGAATTACTTGTTCTCACAATTGGTTTTGTCATGTTTCATGAGCTACTGAAATGTTGCGGTCATATGTAGTTCAGAAGTGCCCAAGGTGAAGGTGCAGCAAATGCCCATTGCTGGAAGAGATCAAGGGGGTATATGGCAATGAATGCATGTGGGGTATGTGGCATGTGACAGAGGTAGAAACTAGGTACTACAATAGATGTCATGTTGCATCAATCTTCCCTTCGCTTTGAGGATCACATGATGTGTTCATTTTCAAGACTCTCTTCCACTTGCTGAATGAAAAGTAAATGAGGACAAAGGTCCGTAGGGCATTGGAATATTATGACACACCTTGAATGCAATGTGCATGTAGTACAATTTTAAGCTTTTTTGAGCAATGTGTGCATGTTATTCACTTTACCCTCAAATAGTCAGTTCAAAATTTACATGATGTGAGAAAAACATTCACATGTACATATTTAAAGAAACATTTACATCCACATTTTAAAAAAATAATTATCCTATCAATTTTCAAGTATCATATAGTCATATCATAACTCATTGATTGGTTTGACTGCGTGTTACATTTCATCAAACATGAATTTATGGTTCTCAAGTATATCATATGGGGACAAATGCACCAAATCCACAATCCATTGCAAGAGTTGTTGCAGCTTACAGGACCAATCCTAGATCAACTTATTAATATCCTAATTCTAATTGTTTGAATGCATTACCATGCATTACCAACTTTGTATTCCTTTCTTTCCTCCGGAACTAACTATACTCATATATGTTGGGCATTTGGAGATTAAGAATATCCTAGTCCTAATTGTTTGGATGCATAACCATGTATTCTTGGACAAAATGCATAGGGTAATGCCATCGCAGCAGGGCAACACACTTGCAAACCAAGGGCAGAGTTTGAAGCCCTGCAGGTGTAATGCCCTGCTGCTCCATAGGCATTACCTAGCATGAAAAAGAGGCAGCCCTGCTCTCTGGCCAGTATGGTGGGAATTGCACATGCCCTTATTCCAGTAAAGCCTGTGGCCTTGGGTTCTACCCTACACAAAATGAATTTGACAAAAGGAAAATATCTTAATTATGGAAAATAGCCTAGAGAATGCAGCTAAGTTAGGTCTAGAGTTGTGACACACATTAAATTGATTCCTAGTTGAAACCAGTGTTAACCGGTTATTGATTTTTTTGATTTTAAACTGGATGTGTTGGTAATTTAAATTTTCTTGAGGATCAGACAGGGTATCAATATCAATTATTTTGAAAATTTAAACTCTCAATTTATCCATTGCACTATCATAATAATACCCCTAGTTATCAAAATACTTGGTTAATTTTTCGTAATACTGGAGTACATGGGCGGGTTTCACACATGAGTAAGATTCAACATGTGAGTTTTCAAGATATAAAGAATTTAAATATTAAATTCTAACTCACTTTTAGAGTTTTCTTATTGTCCTTGTGGTTATTATGTTCACAACTAATGTGCTTGTTTGTATCAGGCCAAGGTTCAATGTGCTTATTTGTACTAGGCCAAGATTAAATTCTAAATTCCTGTAATCTAAGTTTTTGAAAATTTCAACAGTAGGGCTAAAAACAATTTGACAACAATAAGGCTAAAGATTTTTCAAAAACTTTGCCCATGTACTATGATAACTGCCAATTATGCCTAAGGGTTTGTGCTGAAATACTCGCCTTAAGAATCAATCATCAGTTATAATGCCTTGGTGGAGTAGGTTCTAAGGGGAGGGGGGGTTATCTTAAACATGTTTAGGGTTTTAGGATTGATAACCTACTTGGATGAAATTCCAATCACTCGAGTAAAGTCATTAAATTTTGAAATTTCAATACCCAACCCATAAGGGTCTTTCCGGTTCTTAGAATGAAATATACAAGGTGGGTAGGTTATCTTCCATCCTTGTTTTAAATAAAAAACCAGCTGGCAGATAATCAATACCCGAGTTGATAACCGGGTGTTTTCTCAATAGTTGGCCAACACTGGTTGAAACCAAAATTGCATCCCAAATGTAACTTGGATGCAAAGTATCTTCCCTTTGTGTGCAGAGCCAACAAACCAAAGAAGAATTTCGTGAGTGGGTTCTCAAAATAATTTTGCAAATTGAAAGAGGATTGTACATCAATGGCTGCCAGCCACTTGGCACAATCAGTACCATAGATTGATGATCATGGTGCCATGTGACCCATATACATGTGGAGGCCTGGCCACAATTTGTGTATTGCTTTGGGTGGCCACAAAGAATTTGGAAAGTGCCTCTGAATGAGTGCCTCCCATACTTTGTATAAAACATACTTCGAGAATGCCCCTTTTAATGCTAGAACTAGCTAATTTCCTTTATTTAAAAACCAAGCAGAAATTTCCTAGTATATATCAAGGTTACATTCTAAAGCATATTTTGCCTCTGCTGAGGCCGGGAATGTTCCATTTCAGCAGCGGGCTTTTAGGGTTTTGAAAAGTTCTCATCAAATTCAGGTCTTTTAAAGTTTTTATCTACATGGAAAGTTCCTATCATTTCAACCTTGAAAAGTAAAAGAAAGTTCGAAAGCAAGCAGTGCATAGCCCAGAGGAACCAGAGAACACGATCTATGGCATGTGAAAACTGAAGAGGTCCACAAACAAGTTCAATTGAAAACACAGAAATTTGGACAATGCCACAAGGTTCATCGAGCCTCAGATGCACAATACAAGATCTCAGACAAAGACATTACCAGAATTTGGCCAGCACTATATAATTGCCTCAGAGGGGGTCCTTATTCCCATCATTCCCTTGCCCTCAGGCTTGACCTTACACATAAGCAAACAATACAAATAATGTGCCAGGACCCTCTCTCTCTTAATTGAGGAGAACCTTGAGTAAAATGTTTACATAAAGTCAGCGAATGATGTATAAAAGCTCCAAATGCTTGGTAAAATCTCTTTGCAAATAGCATGTTGATTGCATGCAGGTGTGTAACTCACTAATGCAACTGTTACAAACAAATTGAAGCAATGTTTTTGCTCTGGTGAAATTTAGCCATTTTCTGACAAAAAAATTGAGAAATTTTTGGGTTTTTGTAGTACAGATTCTACAGAATTTTGCTTTTAAAAATTTGAATTCCACAAAAACCTCAAATTAAAAAAAAGAATAAAAAAAGACACTGAATTGAAGGCACCAATTTGAAATTTCTCATTGGTCAGAAATGTTTTTCTTTGTAACCAGACACAAACATTACTCCAAAATATGAATGCAGATCATTAATCCATATTCAGTGGACCAATGAATTTACTGCCTTCCATTAGGTCCTGTTCAATCAGACCAATGAATTCACTCAAAATCCAGTGAAATCATCTGGTGTATAAAGACACATTCTATTGTAGGGAACACTGAAACCTATGATATGCTATGACAACAATTGTATAGCCCTACACAGACAAGGTAAAAAACTGGAAAATTATGTGTGGCTCAGGCATCCCAGCCTTACATACCAGTCTTTTGATAGAGCCATACTTTGGATGGAGGTGGCTTGCAAACCACGCCAGTCTTGTAGCCATCCAATTAGGTCCTCCCCTTGATTATGGCGAGACAAGAGTATTGGGTTGGGTGGAGAGGCTAGTTGCTTGAACGTGCTGCCCACGTATAGTAACTTCCATGGTTGTTGCCACCCACCTGTTTGGAGATGCTGGATCCAAATTTGGAATTGATAGCAGCATTTTTTTTTCTCTGGCGAATTTTTGTTGAAAAGAAAAATTAAAAATTCGAAAAATCAAAAGTGATTAAAATAGATAAATTTATTCATAAGAAGTGAAAAGAAAATTTAAATTAAAAAATCCCCAAATTAATATATTTGGTTTTCATTGTGTAAGGTCAAAACCAAAACTATAGAAAGATGATTAAAGATTTTTTTTTGAAAATCTATTTCTCCATTCATACTCAGATTTGCCTACATCTTCCTAGGGATGATAAAGCCCAATTTTCCTACTTCTTCCCCTGATGGATGATCGCCACTTTGGCTACAAACAAAAATCCCTCAATAAAACACCAATCGACAGTATTGGGAAGAGGCAAGGTGGAAGGGACCATCTGTCAAGAGCCAATCATATGGAGAACATGTTTCTCTATATAAGGGAACCTGTAGTAATAACAACCGCAAGATCCATTTGCAAATGTATGTCCTAAACTTCAAAAATGGCAACAAAGTTGAAACAGACACTTCTTCATTTGTCTCCCTTTTCAAACCAGTTTTGGTTTCTTATTATTTGAGTAGGCTATTTTTTCTTTTTTTAATATTCTCTAGTCTCCTGCAGACAAGAACCACCGTTTTGGGTTCTGGTTAGTATAGGAATCACAAGCAGAATACGAATCTATTTCCAAGAATAGGATACAAAAAAAACCAGATTTGTGAACAAATTCATGATTGAAACTGAAACCGGGAAGAGGATACATTTCTTATAAAGTTGTGAACATATTGGGGACTGAAAGCAGCGGATAATTGTTAATGGGTGGTGATTAACTAACAGTTAACCACCAATCCTGATGCTGGTTAGTTAGAACTAGATTCAACCCTGAATGGTCTACATAACTGGTGAGAGCAGGCTGTAACCGGTTACAGGACATAACCCATAGTAGGGGGCATCAAGATGACGATCCCCTTTTTCATCTTCTACGAGGCATGGAGAAAATGAGGCTCCATCCATGAGCTCAACAGGTTACGGGATTCACATCCATGAGCTCAACAGGTTACGGGATTCACATCCATGAGCTCAGCAGGTTATGTCATATAACTGTTGTGTGGGTGTCCAAAGTGACACGCCATCAAGACGCCCCCTGCTACTACTTGTGATGGATTTTTAGAACATGAACTGGAATTTTTTTGAAGAACCAGGCCCATCACCAAATTCTTTGTTCCACTTATGTGCAGAAGGGGAACTAAGAAAATTCCAATTTGTTTTTTAGAGCTGGAACTGAAGGTTCTTCATAAAAGTAAAGAACTGCCCAATACTACTTTTTTTCTGGTATTGGTGGATTGTTGAGAAAAAACTTAGTTATCAACCCAATTATTTATTAATAACCTACATGGATGGGTTATGAATATTTTTAGAAACTGGGTAAAGAACCTACCTGCCTGGTAGAAAGCATGTAAAGAACCCACAAAACCCTTATGGGTCAGTTCTTGAATTCTTAAATTTTGATAACCCTCATGGATCTTTGGAATTTGCATCCAGTAGATTATCAGTCTGGAAACCCTAAAATATTGATAAGTTACTTAAATTTTTCATCAAGATTAGGTCATCAATCTATAAACCCTATATTATCTTAGGTGTTGGATGATGTCACATGTGAAATGGGGCCTTGTTTGGGGCTATGGGTTATCAAACTTTTTGTCCTCAATAAATAAATACAAGTCAAATCTTTGTCTATTCTTGAAGGATTAGATTTTGTAAAGTGCTGTGAAGAAGTGTGTTGTGGGTCTCCATGCCACATCATTGCCTTTTGGGGGCAGTTTATTATAAATTATTCATCAAAGAGACTTGATAGCTTATTTGCATAGATATAGTCAACTCGACCTCATCATATAGATTGGCAATACAATCTATTATTATTATTTTTCAACTTCATGATGTTGCTCAAGTGGTGATCATCAATAAGTATATTTAATCAAATTTTTAAATAATTAAATTATGAAAATAAAAAATATTGAGCTCACTTCCATATTGTAGGCAATTATGGTGATTTTGGCGATTCTAAAAACAAGAATTCCATTTATTACTTTTTTTTGAAAAACACAAGGAATTTTTGGTAGAATGTTTTTTCAAAGTAGTAGTGTTTGCCAAATGGAAAAATTCACCACCAAAAAATTCATTGTTCATAAAACAACTTTTTTCAAAGTTGGGACAATGGATTCAAATCCATTGGCTAGTCCATAGCCCATTGTGCATTAAACATCATCATGATTTTATTTTTTAATTGTGCAAATCCAAAACATCCACATCAAGTATAGCTAGGATGCATGTTTATGTTGATCCCCATTTCTTGAACTAGATGTGACCAAAACCTGTGTCCATATTTTTGCGAGGTGAACAAGGCACACTTGGTGGATGGATGAAGAAATAACCTAATGGATGGATTATTGTGCAGATTTGAAAGTGCCAAGACATAAGACCATTTGTAATCATGAAGCGTGGAGAAGCTGCAATGCTTCCACTCCTATTTTCTTTTTGTTTTTTATTTTGTTTATTGTTTGCCAATTATGGATTTTGGCTTGCATTCTTCATAGTTTGGACGAGGCTTGACATTGATCAACTGGTTTCTTATGCAGCTTCTTGGATGTGTGGTTTGGAAGGGAAGTTCGGACAGGAATATAAGGAAGGAGCTTCTAACGATGAAGTTAAATCTTGAAACTAGAACTTGATTAGTACTTTAGAACATGTATGTGAGGTCTCTTAACTTGCTTGTGTGTTGTTTTAGAATAACAGGTCTATCAGTAGTTCTTGTGCGGGAAGAATGCCCTAACATTGTAAAATTTGGTCAGGCAGAGAACTTGGTATCTCCACTACATCCTAGTTTTCTAACAGGCAAACTAAGACGATTAGTGTAGGGACCAATTGAAAAAAATGATGAAAATTCTAAATACACATTCAACACTCTGTTTGTTGACAACAACATAGAAATCCAATGAGTTTGAATGTTCCAAAGAATGTGTTATTTCCACAATGTGGATTAATTTATAAAATTCTAAATTTTTTTTAAAGATTGTGTGAAAAATAAGCATAGAGGCTTTGGAATACATCCTTAATGTTTGCATTGCCAAATTAGTGGTATGATTTATGCAATGTACACCAATCATGAATGGTGCATTTAAATATTTTAGATAAACTATCACCCCCATCCAAACACCTTGAACCCTGCAAAACAAATGCAAATTGTGACTTTTCCTAATTTACAATATTCATAACTATGCTAGGGCAGTGTGCCTTGATATCTTAAAATATAGTTGGCATTATTATTATTATTATTAATATGAGAAAAAATCATAATTTTCACATTGCTTCAATTTTGGTAGACTGCTATTACAGCACCATTGACCTGATTAATCGGCTAAACTGGCCTGCTCAAGCTATGTTACGGGACATAACCTGTGAGCTATAAGACACCACCAGACAGAACAAAGTAGTGGATGGGTGGGATTTCATGCACCCATAACCCATGCATACAGCAACAGCCCAATTTGAGCCTGTAGCTGTTATCACCATAGCCACACTGCACCTGTTTGGCCAACCCAGAACTGGGTGGCTACAACTTGTAACCCATCAGCTCTGAACAAATGCAATGACACCACATCACCAAAAACTGCCCCACGAATGAACCAGTTATGTTTTTATTTCAGTGCAAACTGCAAATGTGTCACACTTCATCACCAGAAAACACTTAAACTACACAGAATTATTTGGAAAAAAAGACAAAGAAATGATGTATGTGCTGATTGAATTGTGTTAACACCAAATCTCTAATGCCAAAGGGTGATGATAGAGTATGTAATTCAAAACTACTGAGGAGCAAGTAAGGAGTGGGCATTGCGAATCAGAGGTGGGTCCATAAGTAAGGTGTGGAAGTTGAGTTAATTGGGCTATTTTCATGTTGCACCATCCCAAGAGCAAAATGAGTCGACTACAAGTTATTCACAAGTGACACACTCAACTAATGTGACGAAACCCTGTCAACTAATGAGTCCAAATGTCAAGCATAGCTATGTCATACTTAATACGTCAAACATGGTAAACTGAGGCTTTTGATTGGAGAATATCTGTCACTTGCACATGTCAATGGCAATCAACCTTTTGTCAACAAAGGTTGTTTGTTTCTGACAGACTCACATTTTTTAGCCGAAAATGTCTCTGCATGCATTATTGCATGGAATTTTTTTCCTTCACAAAATGGTGGGCATTTCAAAATAAAATGTAGTTCACACTTCTTTTGGGTGTTTCAGTTTTTGAAATGCTCAATTTCATTTAACGATTTTTTGCCTCTGAAACTTGAGGGGTATTTGTCAAGTATCATAGGGAAAAAAAAGAAAAAGAAAAAATCCACCCAATTCTCTACAGTCTTTAAAGACCTCGGTGGTGGGCTTTGGGCTTGCACTCGGCTTCAACTCATGTGAGCCTCTTATTCTGATAAAGCTTGCAGCCTAGGGCTTTATCATACACTTTGCACACCTGCTTGAGGACGTTGCTTTTTTGGGTAGGGTAAAGGCCAAGGAGCACGACATTCCTGAAATAACCACCTGCCTTGAGGCAAAGTTGGGTGGGTCCTTATATCAGAAACGTGCCCTCCAAGGGCATTGCCCGGGGTACAAAACTATTTTTTAAATTCTTTTTTCCCATGATACCCATTGGTTCAATTATGTCATTTCCTACCCAATTGCTTTAGTTTATGACCTACCTATGCTAAACTAAAGGTAGGTAGTTTAGTTTAGCATAGGTAGGTCAGAAATAATAAACATAAACTACATACCGACCTTTATGCTAGGTAAAAAGTGGGCACATTCACCAATTTGATGTTTTATTGGGGTAGTTTTGAGACTTTCTCTTACTCGGGACAGGTGGTCATCTGCTGGTTCCACTTGTGACTTTGGGAACCCCATATTGATGGAATCAAGAGCACAGGGAGGACAGTTACACTCCAGAACAAGCCCTGGTAGAATCTAATACAATGAACCCCCCTTATAATGACGCCCTTGGTGACCACTTTTATTTTTGTAACATTAATGAATTGTGATTTAAACATGTATAGTCACATTCCATATAAATCCTTACAAGATTGTGACTATAAGCAAAATAAATCTTACAAAACAGCCATTGTATGCTCTAAAGGTGCCAATTGTTTAAATTTTTTACATGAATTATTCTAAGCTCTATTATGCATTAGTAGATTTTTAAAAGGTTGTGATTTCTGCCTGTTTTAATGAGACAATTTATATTGAGTTTGAGCTACTTAATTATTAGCCTGTGTATCTTGTAACCTAGATTTTTTTAATTCAGGTTTTCTGCTTTCTTGGCAAGTTCAAATATCTTTATCACATATCGAATGGTGTTGCTTATTAAAATTGATGGTTACCAAAAATGTGTGACACAAACAAAAATGTGACTAAAATGGACATGATTATAAAGGGGGTTTATTGTACCACCCAATGGGATGATGTCTTAGCCTACTAGGCTTAATGCATTCCAAGTTGTAATGAGCCATATTGCATCAACACCCACCAACTCATGATGCAAGATGGATGGTATGTTGATGCCTTAATTTAGCTTAACACTAATCTAGTTGTGAATTAAAACCATAATTGTTTTAGGTCAATGCAAATTTTAGTGTATTTTTCAATGAGGATTATTTTGCAGATTAGAGTGTGGGGTCATATTTTTTCAATCTTTTTGCAAATCATGTTACATGAACTTCCTTTTCACATGTTCTTCTTGTGTTATTCCAACAATGTTTTGGAGCACACTTTTGATGTTTTAACAAAGTTTTCACATGTCATTGTGACCTAATTCTATGTAAGTGAAAAAATTATTTTGTTTTTAGCATGTAAGAATAATTTTATGTTGATTATCACAAATTTGAATGTAAGGTGCAATATAAAAACCAATATCTTTTACAATGGATTTTGCAAGCATGAAGGGGAAATTGTTGCATTTGTATGAACATAGTCATCAAGCTAAACTACAAACATTGAAACATGTAGTTCAAACCCCACCGGATGGGCCTTTTGATCATGACGATCTCTTATGTTCGAAGTTGTCATTTGACACATTGGGATGTAACAAGGCCCTCACATTGTTGAGGTCACATTCATCCCCACAATTTGGGTGCTTCATTTCATAGTTGATGAAGAAGGTCAAGATGGTGGACAATGTCAATTTCTTTGCAAAAAACATTTCACCCACCTTGACAATGATTTGCAACATCAATTGTGAGTAGATAATGCTTGCAAGTTTTCAAGGTTCAAATTTTAATTTCTATGACATTCTTGGCCCAAAATTTGCATGTGTATTATACATGTATAGATATGATGTTCATCATTTTATGAATTAATTTTATTACCATTTTTTTCTTTTGTAATGCAATTTATGCCCATAGGTAGCACTAAATTGGTTCACATGGATATTCATAAGTACCAATGTCAATATGATCACAAATGATCTCACAAATGTTGTCAAAGACATTACGTAAACCACAATGTAGTTTCAAAATAATTGTACATCAATGGAAATGTAATCACATCAAAGACTAGGCACAAGGGTACATGAGATTCCAAGAAAAAATGGGGTGGTTTTTATAAAGAAAAGATCTATAGTTGAATTCACCATTAAGAGATTATATTTGGTCAAACATGTATTAGAGTTATGTTTCATTCAACGAAATCATATTAATCCAGATGGTCTACATGTGCATGGCGACTTAAAAATGAATGATAGATCTACATTTGTTGCCCATTTATCACAAGAGAACAAGGACTTTGTGATGAAACAACTAAAGCTTGGACTCCGACATAATGTTTAATCATGGCAAAACATAGGCAACATGTGAAAAATATCATGTTAGGGACATGTTCTTCATTGAGCAATATGTTAGGGTGTTGTTTGAGAAATTGGCTCAAGAAACATATGAGCTACATAAGAACAATGCAAAAATTATACTTATGTGGTTCAAAAAAACACTAATTCAATGTTTTACTACCAAAAAGTTGGGGTATAAATGGATGGTGGTCTCATTGGGCAAAACATGCCTTTCATTTTGGGTATCCAAACACCATGGCAAAGGGAGATGATAATTGAACATTGGCATCAAGGGGGTGTTGCAATTGATGCAACCTTTCAAACAAATGAAAAAAAGGTGATACATTATGTTTGATACATAATACATGCACTATGGTCTAAAACCCTAGTATATATGTAATTTAATGTCACTGAAACATTTATAGGACACAACAAGGGACATAAATAAATACATATAAAAATTTATAAATGTTAATAGATCATTCATTATATTTCTTGTCAATGTTTAATTAACATGCCATAATACATTGATATATTGTGAATTGTGGCAATTCCTTTTTATACTATGATGGTGTTTGACCAACGGTGTAATCTTATAACATATTACATGATGTCTAAGTAAGAAGACTTGACACAATGAATGTACATTAAAAAAAAATGTCAATTTGTAATAGTAAAACAATTGCAACCAACATTTACAACTAAAATTGTTTTAGTTACATAAATGAAATTGCACCCGACATCTAGTTGCAAATCATGATTCAACATGATGTCCCCAAATGAATGGTCAATGTATATATGTGCATCCTTTGGCCATTCATTGAATGTTTGTAACTAGGTCTTGTTTTTGTAAATATTTTTACAATTATCAATTGTCCATAAATTATTTACCACATGTTTTGAAGCAAGGGAATTTTAAAACAATGATTTTAAATGCTGAAAAAACCCATGCCATCAAATTCCAACAAATTGTGATGGTGCCATTTGGTGATATGAAAATCCATTACTTTCACTATGAAGAATTTTGGGTGGATTTTAAAAATTATTCAAACATTGATCTTGGCCATCATTATGAAAATTCATTTTAGATGATCCTAAATTGTGACATGTGGCACAATCAAAATCTACAATGTGGCATATTAATTGTACTTTGGAAAATAAAATAAAATTATTTGAGTAAGTAAGAAGCTAAGTACATAGGCCTACGTGGGTGGGTAAATAAAACTTATAGGTAGGTAAGACATATTTACTTATCTATTTACATAGGTAGGTATTTGAAACTTATGTATTTACTCATTCACCTAAATAAATAGGTAGGTAGGTAGTTAAGAAGGTAGGTGAGCTAAAAAGTAGCAATGTAAATATTGTTATTTTATTTTATCTTTTGTTTTTAAAGTTAAGTTTTGTTGACGTCATCCAAATGGCACATGTTTTTTAATGTGAAAACATAAAAAAATGCACCTTTTTATATAATTTACAAAATGAGACTATAGGAAAAAATAAATGGATTACATATTTTAATTGCACTTTAGTTGCAAATTCACTTGTAATTAAAATGAATATCTCATATGCTTTATTATTATTATTATTTTGGTAAATTATATAGCTAAATAAGTAAATATGAAACAAATTACAAACCCACTTATAATAATATTTTTAAAATTTTTTTCATTCTTAAAGTAACATTCACTTTTAATTCATAATTTTTATTAACTAATCAGTAAATTCATAGTAATAATTCATCAACAATCATAATTATTTTTTGAATTAATTATTTAATATATAACTCATCAATTCATTAAAATGATTTTAATTAATTAATTAATTAATATTTAAGATCTAAATTTAATCTTTTTTATTACTATTAAAATGTTTAAATATTGAATATATTTATTTAAATATCAGTTATCGAATAAATTTTTCTAATTAATTATTTAATTGATTATTACCTAATATTCAACATTACCTATTAAATTCTGAGTTTACTAGCTTATTTAATTGATAGTAAATTTTAATTCATCATCAATATGAAATAAATAAATCAAATTGTGAATAATTAATTAATTAATACATAACAAGTTATTAGTTAATTTAATATTTATTAACCATAACCCTTGATTAGTAAATATGAATTATAAGACAATTCATTGAATATTAATTAAATTTCTAATTGAAGTATTAATTCACTCTTAATAAACACTAAACCAATTAATAAAAATTAATAATTAATTATGAAATTATGAACTAAATAATAATTCATTTTAACTAATCATTTATAATAACTAGATAATTATATTTGTGAAAATTTAAATAAGTTTTTTATAAGCTACCTTATTATTGTATAAATAATACTTTAAAGCTATTTAACATAATTTTTTATTAGTAAATGTTAATGATCAGATACTTAAAGGATAATTAATTAACTAATAATTAATTTTCTCATTAAGTAGTTATAGATTATAGATTGATTAATATTATTTTTAAATAATAAAATAAATCAGTAAATACTGAATATTAGATATTAAATTGTTTAATTAAATAAACAATCAGATTAAATGATTAGCTAACATATTGTAAATTATGTATTTTCAGTATTAAATTAGTAAATATAATGTATATTTTATTAACTTAATAGATATTAAGTTATGTTATAATATATTAATAAGTATTAAATATGTTGAAATAATTAACGATTAGTTTATAGTCTTCATTTAAATCAATTATTTATCAGTAATAATTCATCAATAATTATTAATTGATTAATCAATATGAAGTATAAATTATTGAATTATTAACTCATTAACTAAATACTAAATCAATTTGAATCAATTAATTTTGATTTCATAATTTATATTATTTAATAGTTGATAGTATTATTTCATGAATGATTAATATTTGTTTAACATGAAGATTATATTTTTTTACACAACTTCACTACGATAATTTTATATACATTAAAATAAACATGGTATATTTGTAAACAAACCATAATATAAAATCAAGATGAATTTTTTAATTTTAATATGTTCATAATACATGTGTTTAATATACATTATATTTAGGATAAATATATTTAAATATGTTAAACAGGTTTAATATTTGTTTTAATATACATTGATTACATGTTTAATATATTCTTAATGTAGTCCAAAACACCCTAATGTACGTGAAAAGTATAGGTACAACACAATTTTGTGACTTAATGAACATAAGGGCCTATTTTTGAATTAAAAACTCAAGAAGTTAATCAATAAGGAAGGATGTACAATTCAATAGTCATACCATAGTCACAAAATAGTAATAAAATTAAAAAGATAGTTATTAATTGTAAAATGGATAAAACATAGTTGCAAATGATGGATAGTCACAAGTAGTCGCAAATTGAATGGTCACATAATACAAAAAAATTAGTATTTGCTTATTTTGAATGAAAACATTCACAAAATTCACCCATCATGGGATCCCAATGTTTTCATAAGTGATTGTGCCCAAGGGGAAATCAATTAAATCAACTAAAGTCCCTTCCCTTTTCCCCTTTCTATCCATTAATTGTCAACTAATACACTCATGTCACTTGCCCTAATGAATGTAACATGCATCAACATTGGTTGTATTTAAGTCCACCAAGTTTCATGTTACATGCATTTTCTCTCTTGCAAGACTATATGGCCAGACACTACCATTTTCTTAAGTTTGTGGCATGTGAAAAGAGCATGGCGAAAACAAACATGTATCAAGATAAAAAACCTTGCATTACACAATAATGTATTGCAAGAACTAAGGAACATCATGCACAACAAGGATGGTCCACCTAAAGCTTGTGTTGAATTGTAGGCAATGAATAGGCTACAATCTATCACTAGTAAATACCTTGCAATTAATGCTTTTTGAAAACACATGGATAAAAATTTCTGATATAAGACTCACATGTGGGTGGTGGGATTTCAAAATCATGAATTAATTAGAGATGTCTTCATTCAATACTAGTATCAAAGTCTACACACAAACTTTGGGTTTGTGAACAAGAAACGCCAACAATTGTTTATAGTTGGGACCTTATTGGAGGTAGGTTGATTATTGACACAAATTTTACATTGCCTGCCTATGAAGGTGATCTATGTCATCCAAGAAAGCCCAATCCTATTTCATCAACGAGAAATTGTAACATATGGGTATTAAATATTTGATGAAGAGAGATCATCCATAGTTCCACACCTTCTCCAAGAAAATGAACCAACTTATGTATATAGTTCACATAAATGCATGTAGATGAAATATTATAGAAACACAACAAATAGCACTAGAAAAACTTACAATTAAAGCAATAGTATCACATTGCATAAACTAGGCCTTCAAATAGAATACAATCAACACTAATAGATGATGAGAATACAATAATAGATGCTGGCCATACTGATCTTTTACAAAATGTTCCTTTCAAGGAACCATGGTTTATTACAATGTGATGGAATTGATAATTAAAATCTCAAATATCTTATTAAGATATACTAGTGTTTGCATGTGTTGCCACATGAAATTCCAACAATTTTGTCTAGCCAACCATGCCATATTTTCTATAAAGCAATCTATAAAGAAATAGTTCAAGCCTGGTAGGTGAAATATCATTCTTACTGGGTAGGTGGTTCCATCAAGTTCTACTAGGGCCTATATTAAATTGTAATTAGTGTGTCCCCACATTTGATTCAAAGAAAACATGTGACTTGCAAAAAAAATTCTTCCTTCTCACAATTTGCCCCTTGTTGACGCTCCTCATGACCTAAAAAATTGTTCCTATGATTTGGGCTCCTTGTTAATCCCAATCATGTGACATTAAAAAAAAATGCTACACATGGTCATAAGGGGGGGTTGAGGAAAAACAAAACCTCCACATGCTCCTCCTTGTCAACTATTTCATCAACACCAACTGCCCTTCACCAACCCTTTTTGCAACTTGTAGAAAATGTTCTTCCCTTTTGTCGACTACCACTTGTTGAAATCCCTCTTCATAACTGACCTTTTAAACACACATGAATGTGTTGTGACTAGTAGTTCTTCCAATTAAATACACGTCCTCCGATTTACACATCCTTTTGTATACATTGATACAATGCCTAATTAATGACACAAACAAGACCTAGGTCCTACACATTGTGCTTTGAAGCACACATAACAAAGTTGCAAAAGAAGGGAGAAAGAGAAAAGGGGTGACATGCACACCTCTTCAACATTATAAAAAAAAAGAAACATACAAGTGGGTGAGTGGTGTTGTAAAACGTGCCTCCTTTTTCATTCAACCAAAATGGAAGTGGAAAGAAACAACCAAGCAAAAGAACAAACTTGAAATGCATGGATGTCCCTACTGTCCTAAACCCTAATTGGGACCATGTCAAATTTTTCCCTCATTTAAAAAATAAATTTGCATTTACATTGAAAAAAAAATTCTCCATGGCTAAATCTCGTGTTCTTTGTCATGAAATGATGATTTTTTTGCTAAACACAAATAATACAGATGCCAACTTTCTTTTTACTCATTAAATATAATAAAATAGTCATATTAAAATCATGTCTTTTTTATTACATATAACCAAAAGGCTATATTAAAATCGAGTGGTAAATTAATGTGTTTTTTGAGGTTTTCAATAGCCATAATTGAATCAAAATTTTAAACCATTTTTTAGATTTCTATACATGGTTCAAACATGTAACCAAAAATACAAAATAATGATTTAAAGAATTATTTTTATATTTAACTTGTAACCAAATCTGACTAAAGTTTTCTATATATAATTATGTATCATTATCATTTTGAGTACAACACAAATTTTAGAAAATAAAACATTGCATGATCATGGTCACATAAACACCCTCACACTATAAAACTCGACATTAATATCATGTTGCAAGACATAATGTCATGTCGTGATGTATCAATGGAATTCATGACACAATCCTCACCCATAAAAGTTACTTATGGATTGTCAAAGTAAGAAACATATTCACCTCTTCCCAACTTGTGTAAGGCAAAGCCTATGCTAAGCACATGCCATCAAAACTCGATGATCATTTTATGCTTGCTTGTGCTAACCACATGCTATCAAATCCTCACGATCATTTTGTACTTGCGATGTACACTCTAACGATGGGTGATCAAAGATTTGTACTTCAGATCTGGTTTAGAATCAAATTTGACCAAATCTGCAAGGGGATGATCTCACCACTTAAGCTAGATTAAAAAATTCCTTAAAAGAAAAAAAACACTGCTTCCCAGACAAATTGGTGCAAAGTGACATTCACTGTAAAGTACTGGCCGGCAGGCGATGAACGATGATGCCTTGCTGTCTCTAGTGACGTCCCCCGCCTTGTCATCGGCGCATGTTGCATTGCTCTCTTGAAGCAAGGAATGACAAAAATTTGTGACAAATGCATGACAACATGGGAAACAGAAACATGGGCTATTATTCTTCCTGGAAAGCCTTCTTGGCAACCCAATGAAGTTTGCGGGGGCTTGGGCTTTACTTGATGTAAAGAAATGATGTAAATTCAGAGCATTTACATGACGTAAAAGAACAAAATGGCCACAAATTCCTTTATGTAACAAAAAAATTTCCTTTCAATAAAAAGCCTCAAAAAAGAGGGGAAGGGGGCTTTTTTCTAACCACAATTTCCCTCCCCAAAGTAAAAGAAACCAGGTTGAAAGCAAGAAAGTGGGGTTTTCTAAACCACAATTTCACTCCCCAAAAAGCAAAGTGACAGAAATTCCCAGTCAGAACCAAAGTTTCCCTCGCCACTTTTACAGAGGGAAACTACTCTTCATAGGCTTGGCCAGGGTGAACCAACAACCATGGTTGGTACCTTAACCTTTTTGGAGTGAGGCCTCTTTGTGGCCCTATTAAGCCCCAAAAATGTTAGATTTGAACTCAGAGACCCTGATTTAATCAAACCATGGGATATTTGTTATATTTAGTAATAATTTAAACGGATTTGGGACTTCTACCATGGTACCAACCTTTACCCAAGGCTGCTTCATATGGCCCATCCAAACTACACTACCAAATTTGCTGCAGGTCTTTTTGGTCTTTACAATGTCACAAGAACAACTATTGTGTACAATGGCCCAGACTCTAGGGGTGGTGTCCTCTAGTTAGCCCAATTTTCACTTCCAACAATTGAATTTGTAGTTTGGTCATTCAGAATCGTTATTCAAGATATATTATTGGGTCAGTTCTTTGTTGTTCCATGAATGACCGTTTTTTATAGTTAAAAAAATAGCAGAAAATGTTTTTGGGTTTTATATAATAACAAAGATTTTTTTGGGGTTTTTGGCCAACTTCTCACCACTTTTGTGTTAATTTCAGGAGATGCTTATTTACTTTGAAATGCAATTATTTAAAACCAACCATGTAAGGCCATGAAGGTCCACAAAAGCCCACCAAGGGCATGAGGTGAAAGGACAACAAGACCACAAACAAGAGGATTGTGCAGCCATTGCAAATTAAACTGTCTGTTTTTGTACTGTAGAGGAGGCTGCACAAGGCCGATTCTGCCAAGTAAGCATGGCCTGGTCAAGCCCCAGCTGTGCGCACTTGGGAAGAATCCGCCCTTTGAGGTTAAAATCAATGAACCGAGTGCAATATAAAGTCATTGAACTACAAAGGAAAACATAGGGGGAGCATTCCAGGGTCATTCTGCCAAGTAATGCCCTAGCAGTAGGGCATTACACCCTGAACCTCCGGCTCTGTCCTATGTTCACAAGGTGTAATGTCCTGCTGCCACGCTATTACCCTACACAGGAATTACTGACCTAACTTTCCTTTTGTATTTGCAGGCCCCTCAGAGATCATCACCTGCCTAGTAGTCTCTGAGGGATATTATACATTTGAAATGCGCCGCCTCTAAGTCGTTAGATACTATTATGTCGGTTTGTGACCCTCTCTGTATAGAGAAACAAGGGTTATAGTCATTTAGACTGGCTAGTACCTGCGGCTGGTCAGAAGACCCCAGTACAGCCTAGCTGCTACCTTCCACCGCACAAGATCCCCTTTGCTGAAAACAGGTTTCTTGAGGCAGGTAATGGAGGTGAAAATACAAAGGAAAAATCCAGGCCGTGCTTTACGTGTGGAAAACAAACGCAAACCTGTAAAGTATGTGGAACACTAACAGGCTTGTGCGTAGGTGTAGGAATAAAAAAAACCGTAAAAATAACTTATGTGGCCAATGAGATTGTTAGAATGGGAGGCATTGCAAAAAGGTTAAGATCAAGACCAAGTGGGCAGAGCCATTCATAGTTGGTGAATATCCTGGACCCACAGGCGATGGGGTTGAAAATCTTTGTAGAGTGCCTCATGTAGGCTACTATGGAATTAGCTAAAAAGGCCATGCTTGTGCTAAGCCACTTGTGCTTGTTTCTAATTGGATGAACATGAATGGGCCAAGGCTTAGCACAAGCATGGCCTTTTTAGCTATTCCATCGTAGCCTACATGAGACACTCTACAAAGATTTTCAACCCCATCACCTGTACGAAACCCATGTGGAGTTCTTACCCTTGTCACAAGAGCAATGACGTAAGCCATTGTGACGAAAGCTATTGCCCTTGTGACAATTATGCAAACCTATGAAGCTGCTCGTGTGGGTTGCTTCCCCCAGAGGTTTGTTGTATACCCTTGCCGAGGAAATTCATGTTAGTGGAATGGTTCACCTCAACAATTATTTCCACCAAGTAGGGTAATATTTCCTCACTATTGTGCATGTACTTTTGCACAGAACTTGTGTGCAAAAAAAAGAAGTGTAATATACAGAAGATTCATGCCGTGATATGTACATTAATTCTACTTGGTTTAAAATGTAATTGAATTTCAGATTAACCTCATTTGTTGTATACATAACTATTTTTATTCCTTAACATAATAAGCTTTTAAACATAGTTAAAACAAAATTATGCTGGAATGAAATAAAACAAGATGCATAACAATGGAATAGATTGCTGAATTGTGTGGAATATCAAACCATTTTGTCTCTTCCTTACTTCTCAAGATTTAATTAAAGTACAAATATTGAAATTTGAGAGGATGTGCATTGTGCAACATTAAAATGAGCCTTTAAACTAAATTAGTTTAATGATTAGTAGTGTACACCTATCCCCGTCTATAAATATGAAAAAGTCCATTGTGAAAATTGAGAAATTATTTGAATCTCTTCACTTGGGCTAATCATAATTGCTAATCAATTCACAACACTCAATTGGTTTGGAACGTGTTCTTTTTGGTCGCACTATTTCAACAATATGTACTACATGCTAATGTGTTTCACACTATCATATTGCATATTCCATCCAAATTTTAATTTTAAAGGTGTGTGTTGCTTGCTGTGCAGTGCAAATTTTTTGAGCCACTAACCATGGAAACCAACTAGTGATCATTTTAGGCAAATTTTATTGTTTACTGAAACAGAAAAATTGGGAAAATTTTGGAGACATGTGTTTGTGTAGTGAAAATTCAACTAATTTTATTTTTTGGAAAATTTACCATATTTTCTATAACAAAAAAATTGAAAGTAAAATCCATGAAACCAACCCTAATAAGTCTTTTCAATTTGTTCTAAAATACTAGAATGTTATATGTTTGTGCTTAATGATCACCTTTTTCTATGTGTAATGTGCAAGATTTTAAGTGTTAAGGGCACTAAGCCTAAGTAGAAAGCATGGCTTGGTCAAGGTGAACCAACACCTACACTAGTACTTTCACCATCTTGAGGAAAGCTTTCGAGAGCCAATAATTAATTTCAGCCACCATGTTTCATCAAAACTGGCTTATGCAGGATGGATATTTTGGTGATCGTCACTATGACAATTTCATAATCATTTTGAATTATAATTCATCATAGATCAAATTTTATTTCAAAATCGTTTTTTCTTTTTGTCTGTTTGTATTTGGTTATGAACTTTTCTACCGAATTGGACTTGTGTTGGTCATTTTGCATAACAAATCAAGAATGAAAAAAAATAATAATAAAACAAAATGACATATAGTGAAATTTACAAAAATTTATCATTTAAAAATAGAAAAATTAATTATAATAAATTGTTATGTCCACACAAAATAATTTAATCATCGTCACTGGTAGTGCAAAGCAGCGCGGAGCCTAAACTAAAAAAATGTTAAAATTTGAGATATAAAAACCTGATTTAGGCTAAGGATGGGATATCTAAAATGTTTAGAAACAACCCAAATTTTTTATTGGGGTTTTTTTTAGTTTTTACTATGGTTTCAGTGTAGGTGCTAGTTCACCCAAGGCAGCGCGGCCACATAAAATCTCACATTATTATGTAATTGAGGTATTAGGTACCTACCTACCTAGTAGGGGGTGTCTGGGTTCTAACCGGAACTCCACCCTGCAAGTTTGGTGGGGCTCACCAAGGGTAGAGAAACAGCGGGCGAAAGTTCCTTATCCACCCAAACCAATCACTTGGTACTGAACCCCATACGGGGAGGGCAACCAATCACTTGGCAGTCCACACTAGCTGGGGTGGGAGTTGATCGCCCTTCCAAACCTCGGGTCGCATTTCTCTCTCTCTCTCTCTTTTCCATATTTTATTTTTATTTTTATTTCAATTTTGTAATGTAGCTGAAGTGGCGATCAACCATAACATGATTTAGCCAGATTTGACTACATACTAAATATGAAATTTGAAAAAAAAATGCAGCATTGTTCTTTATTCTTGCTACCTACCAGAACTTATTATTAAAAATCTGGCGATTTGGAATAGTCTTTCTTCAAAATCTGGCGAATTTGGGTCTTTTTTTTTGCGATGAAAAATCCTTTGTACAAGTCGACCAAGTCATATTTCTCATGTTGAAATTTGGCGAGATTTCGTCCCCCAACACAAAACACTGCTAGTCTCTTCTCTCCTCTCTTCGTTGTTTTCTCTTTACGCTTTGCTCGCATGACGAGAGTGTGCAGCCGTGGATCGAGTCCGACAGCATCCCGAGAGCTAGGGTTGGCCAGAAAAAACTTAATTATGGAAAAACCAAAGGAGGTGGAATAGTACACACAGTGCGAAATTAGCCTCTCTCTTTTTTCCTGGCGAAATTTCGCCATTTTTCGAAAAATAAATTAGGAATTTTCTTTTTTTCAAGTGTAAATTCGACTAATTTTCCATTTGTTTAGGGGTTAAGTTTCGCCAAGCTTTCGATATCAACGAAAAAACCACTGGTTTTAGTGTCTGGAATTGCGGCGAGTTTTGCCGAGTATTTTTTTATAAATTATTGTTTGTTGTTCACCCCTGGTTTTCCTGTGGCAGCGGGTGGCGCGTGGTACTTACTTGCATTGTCCGTGTGTGGTGTGGACTCTGGCTGTGTTTAAAGCGCTGCTGCTGCGTCGCGCGTTCTTGGTTTGTTTTGTGACAAAGATCTTACTTCCTGATCGATGCCTGCCGCGCACGCGAGTGTCTGTCCTGATTTCTTTTTGCTTCCGTGTATGACAGACAGCTGGACGTTGCAGCTGATAGTAGGTATTCGTGTTTCTCCATGGTCTTCGTGACGTCGGGAGCGGTGGAGAGGTCGGTGTTTCTGCTCTGCGCTCCCCCGTTTTTTTTCCTTTCTTTCATTGCTGTCTTTTTTCCCCCCTCCCGTTCTGATGTGAACTGAAACTGCATTCGGTTTCACGAGGGGAAAGTCGTCCGGAGAGACCGGCTGGAGGAGCAATTGCTGGCTTCTTAAAGTAGGAGAGAGTAAGAGAGATTTTTTTTGTTTTTTTGTTTTTTTTGTTTTTCGTTGGGGGCTGTGGAGACATGGAGAGTGATAGGACGGAGAATAGTGCAGTTTGTTTTTCAGGAAGCAGGTCGGGTATGTGGTGGTAGTGTAGGAATCGATCCAGCGGATAGTGATATGGTTCCTGCTCCATTTGTGATGAATTCGGAGATGTCACTGCACGCGCAAGCTGCTGCTGCTGCTCCGGCTGCACTGCTGCAACCTATGGATGGCTTACAGAGCAATGCACCTCCGCCGTTTCTTACCAAGACTTATGACATGATTGATGATGCTGCTACTGATTCCATTGTCTCTTGGAGCGATTGCAACAATAGCTTTGTTGTATGGAATCCCCCCGAATTCTCACAAGATCTGTTGCCTAAGTACTTCAAGCACAACAATTTCTCAAGCTTTGTGCGACAACTTAACACCTATGTAAGCGATCTCTCTCTCTCTCTCTCTCCCGGAGAGGCCTGTTCTAGTCTGGCACATCACTTCACTCTGCTATGATCTTCTTTGATGATCACCTTTTATGGATGCACAAGAGGAACTTTTCAATCCGGTTTCTGCAGTTTACTTTACTGTGCTAGAGTCTATTTTCTGGAAGAAAGCAGCAATCTGTCAAGCATCAGACCAACTGGTTTTTGCATATTGTTATTGTGCCACTGAAAACTCATGCCAGAGTTTTCATTTGAGCTGCACAAATTTCCTTGATGGATAGACTGGTCAGGATTTGAGTTTCACAACACAAGATAAGTCCTAGATTATAGATCTTCTTTCGGAATGTCTGTCTGAACAGAATTTGAAGATAGGCAAACATGGGGCTGTTGCTGTGTAGGGATTTCGCAAAGTCGATCCAGATCGCTGGGAATTTGCAAATGAGGGATTTCTGCGAGGCAGGCGGGAGCTTCTACGAGGAATCCATCGCAGAAAACCAGCTGCACAATCCCAGCAACAACAGGCTGCAGATGGTGGACTTGAACCCTGTGTGGAAGTGGGGAAGGCTGAACTCAAAAAGGAGATTGAGATGTTGAAGAGAGACAAGAATGTGCTCATGCTTGAGTTAGTGCGACTGCGGCATGAACAACAGAATACAGACCATGAGCTTCAGGTTCTAGATTGGATTCTCTGCACTAGGACTCCTTTTGGACAATTGTTATCACCTTTTTTTTTAAGCACTAGGCATCTTGGATAAGAGCCATATGGAACTCTGAACTCTTTATTCTCTTTTGCAGTCATCCACATCTCCCTTGCTCTAACCAATCTCAGTCTGTGACACAAGGCCTAGTATGATACTTTCTCTGCACATTAGCTATGGTACTATGTCAAAAGGGAGACCCTTTTCTAAAGCATCAACAACCTTTCCTCAGCACTTCCAATTTTTGTGAGACTTGAGCTGAATCTAAACTCTTGACTTTGCCAGGATGTCCTAGGTGAACGAATATGCTGAACAAGTTGATGCTTGTGTGATATTGTCTTAGAAGGAGTCTGGAATTATCTTCTGGACCATATATATCAGGGTATCTCAAAACGGGCTCCCACAAATGTAGTGGCCTTCATTCTATCACCCACTCCCCACCTTTGGATCTTCCTTAAAGTCCTCATCCAAACTGGGGAGCTCTATGGCCATGGTGCTCCTTGCTCCAAAACTGGGTTCAGTCTGTGTCCAGAACACTAGTCTAGAAATGAGTATCATGAGGACAGTCTTCCCTCTACATAGTGGTTGGGATTTAGCTAGGCTGAAGGTTTTGTCATAATGTCCAGGTGATGGGAGAGCGCCTGCAAGCAACAGAGCACAGACAACAGCAAATCATGGCATTCTTGGCAAAAGCAGTGCAGACTCCAGGATTTCTTGCACACCTGGTTTCACAGAGTGAGAACAACAAATGGATGGCAGCATCTGCCCAGAAGAAACGACGGCTTGCAAAAGGGGAGATTGAGGGTGAGGTTGAAGATTCTTTTGACCCTGCTGCAACCACTGATGGTCAAATTATTGCACTACAAACCAATGGGGAGGTGGTAAACCGCATTATGCAGCTTTTGAGTCCATCAGATGCTTCTTATCCAACAATCAACGAGGGCTACCTTTATCCACTCATATCTGATCATGATTCTGCACCAGTTAGTTCTGATGGAAACGCATTGAATCAACAATCAGGTGTAACCTTTGTGGACCCCTCAACTGGCCTGGCTGAGCATGTGCATAGGGATCCAGTAGTGACAGACCCAAAGAAAAATGAAGACGTTGTCCAGCTTCACCCAACATCACCAACAAGTGATGTTGCCAGAGCAGCAGGTATAAGATCATATGCATGGTTTCCTGTCCCCAATGCATTTAAGGGTTCACTGAATACAATCTTGGAATCCCCCATCTTGACACACAGAATAATATTTGTCTTTTGTTGCTATGAAGTTTACTTCTCTGTTGGATACAATTATCTCATGCATTGCAATTGGTCAGCATTCAATGTGCTTGGGCTTTTGGTTATATCAAAGTGGAAGTGCCAGAGAAGTACACAGGATCATACTTTCTTTTACTATATGATTGTAGACTGGATTTCCCAGGTTTTGTGGCTTGCACTTGGAGTGAAGTTTCTCTTGTTGTGTCTCAGATTGTTTCATATCTAGTTTTTATGTCCTATATACTTACATCCTACATATGCTGGCCAAGTGTGCTCTCAAATATTTCTTTGAAAGAAGCACACAAGGCACCAAGGCAGGAGTTTGATGGCCAGAATTCACAGCTGACTTGCAAAATGTTGTGTCCGTATCACTAGTAGGTCATACAAGATATGAGCCACAATAGCCTGGTCACTGGATTAAATGAGTTATTCAAAGGTTGGAACCCAGGGTCTTCCTAGCCCTTTGGGACATGGATATTCATGATTCTGCCTGTGTGGTATAAGGAGAAAAGATACCATGTCACGATTTGTCAGCAGAGACCAGTGTCGTTATTTTGATTTTGCATTTGGGCCAGTTCTGCACTTCTCAGAAAATTATCTGTTGTTTCTACAGGTGATGATCATACAGAGCAAGGGAGCCGGTCATCTCAATCTTGGACCAGGGATACAAGAGATAGTAACATTGACTCTGGGGACGGGAATGGCAGAGGGCCTAGTGTCTCCACAGAGGTAGAGGAAGTGAGCTCTAGTATCAATGCTCCAGCTGTTGTTTCTGGTGCAAATGATGTTTTCTGGGAGCAATATTTGAGAGGAGAACCTGAAACTCCTCCTACAGCCTGGGATACAGAGCCCAACTACCCTCAGGAAACTGAAAACAGGACATGGGAGTATACAAGAGCCTCAGTAGGAATTTACAGAGATGATGGCAGAGTTCCTCAAGCCCGGAATTGGTGGGATAGCAAGCCTCCTCTTCATGTTTTATCACACCAGATGGGGCAGGTTGCACCTGGGTAGGAAGCAAAGCTGGGATGAGTTACTCCTGGAATTAATTTATGTTTTTTGGCTTGAGTTGCGGCTTGCTGTCTATAGCAGGAATCATGAATCATTCCCATGAGAACACAGAGCATGCTGAATACAGAGTCTGATTGGGAGGTATAGGGACTTACTATACCTTCCGTTAATTTGTGAACAATAGTGAGAGGAAATTGTGGATAAATATTTCGTAGGCAATCTTCAGCCCCAGATTAAAGTTTGAAGCTGCATACTGCCTAATGATGCATCCTCCATTGACATTTTTGGAACACATGGAGAGTCACAGAAGGTTGTATTTTGAAGGGTAGGCAGGGAACCTTCAATCAAAGTACAGATAGAGAGACAGAGAGACAGAGTTTAACAGTGAGAAGTGCTTTGTAAGTTCTTGTGATTGTATATTTTATCTCTTGTTTTTTTTTGGTTGATGTTTTGATTACACCTGGGATGGACCCTTTTTGTGCATGAGAAGTTTTGAGGGGAAGAAGGATTTTTTGGTCCACTTTTTAGTCCATTTCTAGATTAAACTTCTCCTTCACATGTGGAAGGGAAGTAGTAAGGAAGTGAGTGTTTGTTGTGAATCTTCTGGACAGAGGAGTTGTCCTTGTACCCAACTTTCATTCATTCATTTTTTTTGTTTTGTGTGGGTAGGAAGTCATGTTCATATAAAAGAGGCTACTTCTATTTAAAATTCATATGGGGGACTTTATTAAAGAACCTTCCAAACAAATTTCCATAAAAGCTTTTCTAAAGAAATTTCTTGAACACCTTCCAAAATATTTATTTTGCATGAAAATTGAGTAGTGATGAATGAACTTCATTCATTAACAAGTTTCCATAAAAGCTTTTCTAAAGAAATTTCTTGAATACCTTCCAAAATATTAATTTTGCATTGAAAATTGAGTAGTGATGAATGAACTTCATTCATTAACAAGCTTCCATAAAAGCTTTTCTAAAGAAATTTCTTGAATACCTTCCAAAATATTGATTTTGCAATGAAAATTGAGTAGTGACGAATGAACTTCATTCATTAGAACATGGATGGATGAGCTTCATCCATGAGTGACAATCTAAGTTAAATCAAATAATCTTAATTTATTTTTAAATTTAAAATATTTCTAATGACATATGTTAGTTTAGGTTATGAGATGTCATCCATGGCAAGGAAAATATTCCACATATGTTGATGCCTTTCACATATATTTGGATGTTGAGTTTTGTGTTGACAAAACAGTTCCTATTTTAATCTGATCATAGTTGTAACATGGAACCATTTTGATTGACCAAACCTTATAGTTCAAAGGTGTTGTGATGGTGGCACCTTGAATGATACTCATGGGTATGTTTGCATATACTTCTGTTGGAACATGAACCTATTCGCCCTAGCCTATTGTTTAGTTGCTCCATAGGCAAGCCTTAAACTAGTAAAACCTTGCAAAGATTTATTTATAAAACAGACAACATATTCGGAAAATGTATATTGGTATTAAAAACAAGGGATATTTTAAAGGGCATCAAGTTAGTACAAACTAGATGTCAAAAACTCTCCATCTCAACAACCAACAACTTGTGATAGGTTAATTGTGGTGATGGGGGGGTGTGTCCTAAAGGGGTGGAAGTTGGGAAGTAGCTAGGCCTATCACTACTACCCAACTTAAGATGGAGCATGCTTGCATTCTTTGCACCGTAATTGAAATTCTTTGATGAAGAAAATTAACTAAGACAAAAAGGGGAAGGTCCTTTGGCCCTTTTAAGCTCCAAATAACATTAGCACACTCATGTAAAAACACATTGGCTTGTTTGTGTAAACATCCAAATATTTCAATTGTGAAAGGGAGGAATTGATTAGTGGAGTGTCGGTTGCGGTAGCTCCTTTTTTTAGCTTGAGCTGCATCAAAGGCAACAAATCCTTGAATTGTGCAAAACCGGGGAAGTAGATCTACATGTGTTGGGTCAATTATGACAACGTCAACTAAGGTGCAAATTCCATTTTTCGTGAATACAATGTCGATTCATTAATGGGAAGGATTGAAAGTGGTTAAGGGAAGTGCATGTAGTTATTTTTGTCCCACATGGAAGCCAACATTTCACACAATGGTGACAAACGTGTAGTGAATTTCATCATGGGTCTTTGTGCATTCATTACCATGAGCACAACGTAAAAGGTGGATACCCATAGGGTCGATGTGATGTGTGCACACACATTAAGGGAAGCCTCCAATTAAAGGATGTGGTAGTCTGAGCCATGTCCGAATTGTTGTGGAAAAAATTGGGGAAGATAATTGAAAGGTTGGGAAAATTGGTTGAGTTGTAAACCAAGCACCTACCTTAGGGCCAAAACATGATAAAATTTGGGCACGATGGGCTTCAAGTATCCTATCAGAAAACATGCCAAAATGGGTATGATGATGTAAACATTCCAACGTAGAATTTTGAAAATGACCACTTGTTGTTTGATGAATTATTCAAAAGGAAGGAAACATGCTCGTGTTGGGGGTGATAAAAGATTGCATGTTACTTTGAGATGTTGTTGGAAACAAAAGGTGTTGTTTTCAACTCACGTTAAGACTTCAAAAAGGAAGGGACAATGGTCGACCATGAACCTAATTGTTATGATTAAAACTACAAGGGTTTAACTCCTTAAATAAGTTGCTAGGGCGATGGTGGATGTCAATATGAACCCAATGCCAGTAAGAGTTACTAGGAAAGAGGCTTGTTTATGGGTTAGAAGTCCTTGAAGGCTATCAAAGGACCTTGGACCCAAGAGGCGTCCAAACATTTGAAGGAGGTTAAAGTCAAAATAAACAAAAAAAATTATGAAAGTGGGAGAAGGAGGTGTGCAATGTAGTAGATAGATGGTTGTTGCATGTAGCAGTGAGTTAAAATTCTAAAGGCTACCTTGACATCACCCAGTCTAAAGAAAAGATCAACATGTCAAACATCTTTTAATAAGGTATCTTTGATGAAAGATGATTTGAATGATGAGATGTCTAATGGAACCCCCAAAATTATAATTGTTTAATGGTGTGTTAAACTAAAATGGGGTGTCAAAGTTAGGCAGTAGGCCAAAGGGGACCATGTCACACATTTTTGAAGTTGGATAGAAAGATCTATCACACATAATTCAATCTAAAATGTTCATATGTAAAAGATATAATGGAGGGCAGGGTGATGATGTGATTGTTGCTTGTAATGGATGGAAATAAATAAGATGCGAAATGACTACATATAAAACGTAGTGCCCTAAAATGAATTAAAGCAAATAATGCCCCTCCCAAAGGATCATTTTAATGAATTCCCATGGTAGATGGGATGACCGTGACATTGTCATCATGATTATAGTGACTGTAAAGTAGGGGAAATTCAAATGGATAGAATGCATGAACAAAAAGGAAACATTATATGATGTCCCCACCTATTGCATGAATTTTTAAAAATATGACCCTTCTTGACATTGAATTGAAAGCATTTGCGATGTCCAACTGGAAAAGAACCCAATCGAGGTGAAGGTTTAAGATGCACCTAATCCCATGGATTACTATTTCACATCCACCCTTAGCTGGTATTATAAATTAGTGTGGGGGAGAAATGTGTTGTAAAGGTGTTACAAAATTGAAGGCATAAAGTGCGGCTTGTGAATTGACAATGTTTCCCTTATAATAATGGGACAAATTCCACCTCAAGGCTTGGTCATGGCTAAAAGGCAAACTACCCCAAAGATATGTACGATTTGACATGGAATTTGACCTTGTGCAATATGAGAGTAAAGTTGAAACAACTATGGGAATCCATTCACAAAATCTTCTAGGTGAAAATAGTTTTGGAAGTGTTCGAAGACCATCCCAAAAGGACCACTTATAGATAAATTCAACATGTGTTGGAATGTTAGCTTGAAGGATTCGGATGAAAGTTTGGTTTGGTTTATAGTTTTCCAAAAAAAAGGGAAAAAATTGTATGATTTAGGATGTAAAACAATGACAACTAAAGTGGTGTCAAAGGATGTGGGTGTAAAAGAAAATGGTGCCAAAGGGTGTGTTACTCAAGAATATTTTCTTATGCACGTCCCAGGATTAACTTGTGGAAAATGTGTTTATGAGTTAGAGGATCATGTTGGGTAGGAAGCATTGAGTTTGAACTTGTTGTTAAAGCTTGGGCCCGCAGAAAGAATTCCTTTTGTAGGTTTTCCTAATAACATGCTAGAAAATGTTTGAATTGGATCGTTGTTTCCTTATGCTTAGTGGCCCCCTTGAGAGGGCAAAACAAGACACCATTAGGGTAACAAGAGGAATAAATGCCAAGTTGCCACATCATAGGGGTCTTGTGTGAACTTATGAAGTGGAAAACGAAATGCCATTTGTACATCACATCATAAAACGATAGGGATGCAGATGTATAATCGAGGAAAATGAAAGCCAAGATGGAAGGACCCAAGGACAACTAATCCCAAAACCTAAGCCCATGCTAATGTAAGTGAGTTGGGAATAAAGGAAGGTATTAGGTTAAAATGGTCATGTAGGTTTAGATTAGATGGATTGGATGCTTGACATGAATGTTAATGTCGGGTTAACCCTCGAAAGGTAAATTAACACCCACTATTGGGGCAAGAGGTTCTAGGTGAAGGTTGTAGGTGTGTTGGGAGGATGGGGGTAGATTGGGGGGTTTGATCATGGGCAACTATAAAGGTTAATAAAATGGAAGGGGGAAAAGGTCCTACATGTGCATTATTTAAGGGGATTGAAAAAATGAGTTGGGGCTTCACATTTACACAAAGGGTTGGGGGTTGGTAAGGGGAGTTAGTGGGTGGTGTGTGATTTGTTGAAATGGTATGGGGAGTTGGTGGGTGGTGCGTGGTTTGCATAAGAAAGGGGGTGGAGAATGGGGTTGGTGTGTGAAGGGACAAATGGGCGATGTGAATTACAAGGTTCAATGAAACATGATGAATCAAGGGACATGGGACGTTTTGTGCCCATGAAAAAAAAGGCTTATTAGGGTGCTTATCTTTTTCCTTTTGATATGCATAATTTTGTGCGGTTGATCACAAACAATCAAGTCCTATTTCAAAAGATTGGTGAACCTTAACTTTGTCATAACTTTGGACACCATCATCCTTACTTTATTGTGCTTAACACAACTTATACATTTTTTAAACTATTGTACAAATATTAGGGACCCAAAAACTTATAGTTTTGTATTCTTTGAACTACCGAATAACATCCAACTTTAATAATAGAAAAACACCCTAGACTCAATCCTGTGTTCAAAAGAAAACCTTAAAAAAATATGATTAATCAATAACTAACCATTATGTATTCACACATTCACACCTACAATGCACTCTTTGATTTCTATTTCTTTATTTTTCTTTGCTATTAGGACTATAATAAAAACTAAGAAAAACCAAGACCATGGCAAAATCTCTCTCTTTGTGGCAGAAACCTTCTATTGTGCTTAATTTGTAGGTAATAACCAGATTCTTGGTGATAAAAAACATTTTGAGCTTGAAAAAAACACAAAGAAAAAAAAGGACCCAACACAAAACAAAACCCAAAAAGAAAATACAAAACCCAACCTCCCTTGGCCTTTTTCACCTTCGTTATTTTGTTGCTTGTTGATGCTAGTGGTATTGTCGTCATCATCCTTCTTCTTTGCTCCAGAAAGTCATTGCTTTCATAGAATCTAAATTTACAACCAGTCCTAATGGAACTACAACTAGACTTACAACCCGTCCTTTTCTTATTGAAATTGGAACTGAACATAGGTCTTGGAATCTCTCTTTTTTTTCTTGAGTGCCCTCACTACAAATTTTTCTTCTTTGTCCTGCTTTGACCCTCTTTACCAAACTTTCTCTCCTCATTTTACGTGGCACTAACTAGTGAGCACAGGGAAGCAACGCCAGTACCACCAGCTCTGCCCTTGCCACTCATACTCCAGAAACCCTGAGAGTAGCAAACCCTGGCCAATATGATTAACAATTGTTTTGAATCATATTCTCTTAAACACACTTGCTGTTTCCAGTGCTGGAGTTTTGCTTCAGTGATGAAGTCTCTTCAAATATCTGGACTTGTAGGTTTGAAGATCTTTGGGACCCAGGTTTGATGGAACCCTCCAAAACGAATTATGCCATTGAAAATGCATGGCAGATTGGAGGTCTTGCAAGGGATGACCAATGAGACCCAGCAGGATCAATCATCCTTAAACTGGTGTTTAATGGATGTTAAAAACAGGAACATACTCCCAACAGTTATCAGGGTGATTCTTAGGATTAACATCCACAGTTCTCATAAAATCAAAGCTCATTCAGGTATATATCCACAGTTCTCAAAACAATTGAAAAAAATCTAATAGCCAGCCTGAAAACCACCAGTTCTTTCATGAAAACCATAGGTTCTTTTTAAGGTTTTTGAAACCAGGCAGGGACAGCAACTTTGCCAAGTTGAGTTTCCCTATTTGCCAAGTGCATTTTGCCAATTCTCACAAGCATAGATTTCCTTTTCAAACTACAACACTGTGTTCCAACATGAAACACACACTTTGGGACATCAAGTAGAAACCAAACAAAAAAGACATGAAAAAATGAGGCAAAATTTCAGCGAAGGGTACTGCAATAGCTATGTTCAGGTAGTTGTAGACACTATTACCGCCTAATACTGTTGGTCAATTCTTGTGTGAAGTGTACCCCTAAACTACCAGCCAAAGTAAACAAAGGAACTAAGGTCTCATGCACTTTCAACGAAAAAGCATATTATATGTCCTCTGGTCTACTCGCGTACAGACTTTCTTTACTGTAGTAGCATCAGTCACATGTGCCTTTTTCTACATCTACATTGCCCACCTTCCATTGCAAAATGGAAGGTCCATTTACCATACATGCGGAGCAGAGCACCAAATGTGATACTATGCACAATACAAAGAACATTAGCAGGGCTTGACATGCCATAAGAATTCTCAGAGCTGAAGTATGCCATGGGGAAATGGGCACACATGGATGCATTGCTGAAAAAGGTGTGGGGTTAAGAACAAATGTGGTGGAGAGTACATATCAAGTTACAAACTATGAGAGATTATTGGGTTAAGCTAATTAACTGGCAGCAAATTTTTGTGATTGAGCAACTCGAAAGAAGTCCCCATTTCCATGTGTCCATCTCACAATCATTTGCTGCCGGTTTTGTGCACAATCAAGATACTCCTGAAGTGGTGGAAGTTTGTTCAGTGGTTGACTTCCTGCAAGGCCCCTGATCACCTGCACAAAACCATACCCTACAATATTCAGCATCTGAGTCATGAGTCCTATGACCTCCACCCACTGCTGGGAGTTAATGAAGGTAAATTTTTGCTATACTTGTTTCCAGTTCAGACTTGATTGAGGATTTGAATGGTGATCTCAAGAGCCTCTACCCTTTGCACTAGTTTGAAGTCCAATTTAGTCCAGTTGTATCTTTTGAAGACAAATATATTCCATAGGTACAAATGAACTTCAAACCAGAGAAGAAGAAATGAACTTGGAACAATAGAAGACACAAACACATCATTGAGGAGGAAAAAGCATGAACACACTTGAAGACCAAGAATACTCTTAAAACTTTTAGGAAGGCTTCTAGACACCTTGGAAGACAAAACATATGCAGAGAAACAAGTAAGACATGTAACCTTGGAAGCCCAGCGTCTCTCTGCTTGTTGACAGACATCATGAATGTCACGCCCAGACATTCTGCAATATGTCAAACAAGAAAAATTTAGGATCTTGTCTAGGACTTTGCCTTCAGTGTTCTCTCATAATCCGCTAGTTCTAAGATACTAAGAACTTTGTACACACTTGGCATTGGCTGTAGTAGAAGAGCTTGGTGTCAATGATTTTTCTCAGTCTCAATTGTCCTCACTAAAGGAGAACAAGTCAGGCCTGCCCTGGACAATTCGAATTGTTTTGGTTCTTGACAAGGGAGTGCTACAGGACACTAGACAATTTTAGTGAAAATATAAACTCAAGGGATGGAAGAAAAAAGTGATGGTAGCAAAAGCTCAAATAGAAAAAATCAATGCCATGTTATCCAGTGCAGAAAAGCACATGGGGAATCGCATGAATGAACACATAACCATGGCTAAAATAACCACTTTCAGACATATAACAAAGAAATGTGAGCAAGCACATCACCAAGTCATCCAGCAGAACATGAACTTGAACATAAAGTCACATAAACATTGACCAGCTTCTTGGTCAAAAGGATTACCCTTCACATGCAGATCCAAAAGCCTTCAGCTCTGTAGATGTAAGATGGCGAGCATATTGTGATGTAATCTCCTCCCGGGTACTTTGATCAGGCAGGTTGAAGGCTACTGATGTGTCAAACCGACTTCATTTAAAGACCCACAAAACACCAGCATAGAGGACCAGTCAGAGAAAACTTCGGGAATGAACCATCAGCAGACATGTTCTTCTCTATGTTTTCTTACTTTGGAGAAGCTTTGGATATTTGAACTCAACCAATCATTGACATCCATCTACTCTTACCATGTGCTATCGAGCAACACGTTTAAGGTTTCTACCTAATTTGTTAGTTTCTACAGTGCCAATAAGCATGAGCACAAAGACAGTACAAATGTATGTTGATCACATGTACAGCAAGAAATACCACAACATGGTCACCTGAGCAGTGCTGGGTCCAAATCTTGCTTCCGGTTTGTGGCAGCAATTACAACTATCCTCTTGTCTTGCTCAAACCCATCCATCTGAAACAATGTATTAGCAATTAACTTCAGAGGGAATGAAAAGGAAATTCCATGATCTCAAACACAACATTGTCAGCAAACATATTCAAGGAAAATTAGCGAGACAAGCAAGGTGTCTACAAAACCTGCCTCACAAAGAAAGTACAAGTATTACATACCTGTCTCAGAAGTACAGAGAGCATCCGACGTGTCGCTTCATGCATCTCACCATCTCGTGTCATAGCCATAGAATCAATCTGTTTATGCACAGCACAAATCAAACTCAGAAGTTAAAGTTCATTAACAGGTATACTGACAGATGTCAGTAAGAGCCTACTCCAAGCAGAAGAATCGGCAGGCCATGAACTTTTGAGTGACTGTCTTGTGCAATTTATTGACCTCTCCATGTTGGTTTGTGCCAGCTTAACAGAAACCATGTAACTGTAATGTATTTGACCAAGTGTCCAAAACATCACCAATCCTTTCCTGATGTTCAAGGAAAACTGGCAACAATAAAAGTGGACCACCAACCAGGAACCTTAAGAAAAAATCTCACAATTTCCTTAACCCAATTCCACAGGAAAGGCAAAAGCAGGTTCACCTCATCCAAAAAAATAATGGCCCCTTCAGGTAGTTCATTGCCAGCAGTGAATATGGAGGCAAGGAGCCGCTCACTTTCTCCATAATACTTTGACACTACCACTTCTAAAGGAACATACAGCAGTGGTACACCCTGCAGTGAAACCAGACAATCATCCGTTGTGAAACAGTGAAAGTCTCAAGAGATCAGTCATCTCCTAAGCCATATATAGAGCGATGCTGAAAAGACCACCTAAGCCCATCATGTAAAACCCTCAATTAAACATTCAAGCAAGAAAGTGACATACAGCTTGGCTTGCTATGACCCTTGCACATGATGTCTTGCCAGTCCCTGTATCATACAACCACCACATAAAAGATCTTGCAATTCTGGATCAACAAAGTATTTATGCTTGATTGACCATTGTATCAGAAGTTAAGCAATGGAGAACACTAAATCCCATCTAGTCAACTAGAAGGGGGGCAAAGCCAGAATCTAATTGCACGACCAATCCAACATATTGTGCAGATTCAGGTGACTCCAGTCAGAACAGGTTTGCAATATGGATTATGGCAGAGTGTAGTCACCTGGAGGACCTTCAAAAAGAATTGCACGGGGCCGATTTGACTCAAATCTGCGCCGGGTGCCACGTGCAATGCTGTCATAGACTTCTGGCCTTTTCAATGCCAGTAGAACCATGTCCTCTATTTCCCTGACCCCATTACAAACTACCAGCTATTAACTTTTGATCTGCAAGTGTAAAGAACTTAGAGGAGTCATTATATCCAACACCTAAAAACAAGCCTCCCCTTGAAAATTCAAACCCCTGAGTTCTGAAAGAAATCTGAAATCACAAATGGGCACCTTTTTTGGTCATGATATCCAGCAATGTTGTCCCATGAGACATGCTCGCCTTCAAGAACACCATTGTTTTCAAGACCATAGATCTTCACACCCATTGCTTCTAAACCTTCAAGAGTCTTTGTTTTCACTGTCCCGGGCAATCTCTCAGGCAGTCTCTCCTTTGAAAGTTTGCTAGGGCCTGAAGGTGCTGGGTATCTCCAACCACTTCTGGATGTTGACCCATCAAATGTGCCACCTCCAATTGATCCATCCCCAGAACTTTCTGGCACACCCTCAGCCTCCTTTTCTGCTTGCCTGGCACCTGTCCTTTCCTCAATCCCTCGGTCAATTCCGCCTGCAATGCTTAGTGAGCTCACAATAGCATCCAGCTCCTTTGAAGAGAGAAAACCTTTCTTGAGAAACTCTACTTCCTGTATCAAGAAGAAAATGACACCTGGCAGACACAAGTTAGTACATCCTCACAAGATTAATTTGAATGCTGTCCTTGGGAAACTTGAAGATACTCCCAAGCATTTTAAAAGAGATATACTGAGACTTACTGAGGATTCAAAACCACCGAGAAGGGGTTCAAAGACCAGGACACAAAGATTTTCCGTCTCTGCAATCATGGCTGGACTTTGATTACTGGCAGGCTGATCTGAGCCACCACCCATGGTAGGCAGACCAGTAGTGCCTGGAGATGATATTGTGAGCTGCCTAGCCACTGCACTGCTTTTTCCAAAACATCCGAGGAAAGATAAATCAACTCTCCCATCAAACTCAAACTCTTAACCAGCTGCATAATTCATTTAGCCAGAGTACTACATTATATATGACCCTGCCACTCCACTAAATTGTGAATGCTGAAGTTATGGCATACACACAACATAAGTAGGCTTAATGATTGAAGAAATTCTTCGACTGTCCAAAATGGATCCAGATTTTATTCTTATGCAAGTTAACTGTGTGTAATCTGTTATAGACATTATAGCAGCCTTGAAAGCTTTGCATGCTGACATCCATGTTACCTGTCCCAAGCTCTCACAACCATTTCGCTGCCATTGTTTCCATCATTTGTGGGTTCGCCAAGGCGGGACACCACATCCACTATCAAATGTGAAACATCACACGTTGGTGACATTGGAAACCGAACTGACACCTGGGCCCCACCAACACCATCTCAAATAGATGAAAACCACTCAAGCCAATGCTCAAAGCCTACAAAATCCCTTTCAAACCATCGACTTCCTAAAGAATAGAGGATTCACACCAAACTCAGGGTGAATAATTTCAGCGATAGACTGAAACAGAAGTGCCAAGAGATCCTCTCTAAACACATTCTCGTCTATTGGGAGTTATAACATTTGGGTTTTAGTGACTGATAAAACCACAGTAATGTGCAATTGACACCAATTGTGCAAGAGTTGGACATAGAGATGGGATAGAATGAGTGGCATACAAGGACAGCAAAGTAAAGAAAGAAAGTACCTGCTGACCTTTAGCAGCAATGGTGAGAGGGGGCAGAATTTGGTCACAAAGCTTGAGGCAAACTATGCGGTCATCAACACCACTCCGCACCTGCTGCACCACCTCCTGTGTATCCACTGCACTCCCTAGCTGAAATGCTTGCTCTTCCTCTGATTCACTAGGAAGGTCATCATCACCCTACCAACCAGAAAGAAAACAGGGGAGTTACCACATTAGTGATTATTGATGCAGTAAGCAGTGTCAGAGGATGCACAACTTACCATTGCTTCCTCATTGACGGAGGGGTGAGAAAATCCACTGGCCGTTCCAAACAGCAGGCTGAACCCTGCAGCCATCTCCATCATCAATTTCCAATGGTCTCTCAAATTTGGTGGAGAATTAAGAACAAAACCTTCCTTCAAAAAGCTCTTGACAAGAAGAGCTTTATGCAGACTCCTCATCCCTGCACCAGAAAAAGGGAAACCCTTTAGCAACCTGAGAAGATCTGAAACTGAAAACTCTCCACAATACCTTAAACCCTAAACCCACGTACATGGATGCCCCAACAAACCAACATTGTTAAGTGTTAATCAGATCTGAATGCGAAAGTTTTGACATAAAAGTGGGACAGGAATGTGGAAGAGATGCAAGATCACATGCCTTGTCACTCTGCAAGAACACAGGCTGGGTCAGAATGTTTGACCATAGATAACACAAGAAAAAGATGATGAAGAACAAGAGGATAAATGAAAATGAAGAAGATGACAAAGAACAAGAGGATAAACGAAAATGAAGAAGATGAGGAACAAGAGGATAAAATGAAAACTGAAGAAGATAATGCTGCAGCAATTGAGGTTGAAAAAGTTGATACATCCATCACATGATTGTATGATATTTCCCTCTGAAACTCTGGCTTTTTCTCAACAAAAAGATGGGTGGTTATCATCAAGCTTTCAAGAACAAAAATCTTTGTTCCAGGGCTTACATTCAAGGAAGCAGGGACATGTAGTTGTATCCATGAGCTGTGAGGTACTGGTGAGGGGAACAACAGACCGTCTGATTGTGCAATCAATGCAAGGAGGCGAAGAAAAAGGGAGAGGAAAGATAGATCCGCTAGTTGGACCTGCTGCTGGGGTAACCCTCCCTACTGCACGCAGAATTGCCTTCATCCCTCTCATGTCCAGATCCTTCTTGCCCACAGCAGATAGATACCTTCTGGGATTGTGCCTGGTGATAGCCAATTCTTCAAGGAAACAGCAATTTTGCTAGTTTACATTACTCTTCTTCCTCTTGCACGAAACCCTGCACCTTGGATCATCAATGCCCAATCTCTCAACAAAACCCATTCTAGAATTCTCGACAGCTCCTGATCCTCCTCCTCATCCTCTCTTCCTTTCCCCCAAATCCAGCGCTCGATTCTCAAGAAACGAAATCAATAAATCAATTCCATCGATCGATCCCGCTTCTTGAGAGAGAGAACGAGGAAAAAAAGAAGCAACCAGAAAACCAATTTTCTCTTGCACAGAGGAGTCTTCCACTTCCCCCAACCCTAGAAAATCCTCGACGCTTATCCGCAATAAAATTCTCGCTCAAACAAACCCCCAAAAAACCAGAAAAAAAACCCTGAATCATCATACCCAGATATCTATTTATCCATCCGTTGAACAGAAAGAAATTGGAGATGACGATGGTGATGATGACGACGACAATGTTCTTCTTCAAGAAAGCTCTGAAGTATCAGAGCAAAAAATACGCAACCAATTCTTGCAACCCCAAAGAGGAAAACAAAACAAAACGAAAAACAAAAACAAAAATAAATAAAAAGAAGAAACCAGTCCTACATTGTTTGCTCACAAAATCGATCGCTCAACAGAAAATGGAATGGAGAACAGATGATGGGGAGGAGTGGAAATTGAGCCGACAATTCAGGGAAGAATCGAGGAAGCGAAAGTGATCAAAGCAGACGGAGGAAGCAGAATGGAGCGTTGCAGCAGAGCAGAGGCGTGAGTACAGAGTGAAGAAGAAGAGACAAAGAAGGAAGATGCGATGGGAGTGTCTTCCATGACTCTTGCCACAGAAGACACACAGCTCTCTGTGAAAGGGGATGAAAACCTAATGGGAACAAAAATCCAAGATGGCACATGGATGAATGAATTAACTCCGTAAATGCTTTATTAACCGCAAGTGTGAACAGACTATGTAATTCCGCCAAGTGTGAACAGGAGCTTGATGAGAGATCCGTACCATGTTCGTTGGTTACAAGTGAAAGACTGATAGGAAGTTAGTGTTTTGTGGAAGGAATGAATCAGGTCATAGAAATTGAGTAACTTGTAAACATCAGTCCTTGCCACATATACCTATGTTCTATATGATTTGTAGTCTTTTTTTCAAAAGGAATTGCAACCCGCATGTTTGACACAGATTCAAGTGGATATCACCAGTGAAGTCTCTCCATTTTCAAAATCTATTGAACAACTAGGGTATAATTTTCCCCACTCAGCCACAACATAACAGGAGGTGGGGTTATCCTTAATCCTATGAGAGACACACAGATGCCACCAATGAGTGTCAAGGCACTTGGGAGGATTTAAGAAAGAGTTGCACAAGCAGAATGACAAGGGGCATTTGGTACAGGGTCAAACAATCTGGCACAAGTTCTGCTTGGGAATGCTTTGCAAAACATGAGAGATAGGCACTGCAGATATGTGGCCAACTTCATGCTTCCACTATCTATTGGTGCACCCAATCCAGGCAGCATACATATAGTAATAAAACTCAGGTTGATAGGTTGGGTAATCCTAGACCTACTAGAATCTGGTGAGGCACAGACAGCTAACCCTTGAAGAGAAAAGAATGGAGATGTCCAACAACAGGAGCATAGAACAAATCCAGTATTGTTGTCAGCAACCAAAGGCTCCTTGTGATCTATCTCCTAAGCTCCACTCCTGTGCTCCAAAAGTGTGAAGAGTCTTGATCCTGTCCAAAGATTAGCTACAATTCAAATTCACACCAGTCTCTTCAAAAGACTTCAGCCTCTTCAAGTGTCAGAGAAGTTTGACTGTGTTATCTCCACTACTGGCAAATCTGTTCAAAATCAACACTAAAATAGACTTCAAAGTTATTCAGCTGTCCCAACTATGAGATTTCATCCATACAAAGCAGAGAGTGACTTATGTGAATCAACTTCAATGTACACCCAAAACAGCAGAGTCTAAACAGAACCTCCAGTCGTTCATATTCTCTTGATAGATCTAAAAACGGTGCTAATTTTGTGGATTAAGCTCTTTCAGAACCTCACTCACGATCTGCTTGAAAACCACCTCATTGTCCAAAGAGACTAGTTATCCTAGATTTAGGAGCTACAGTGGGCGTTGAAAGGCAGTAGGTGTCCATCACGACCCTGACAGAATCATTCATGTTGCTTACAACCTCAAAGAACAGGACTCACACCTCAGGATCACTACCAAAACTTACAACTATGAGGATACCACACCCACTACACAATTGTCCCCAAACTGAAACCCTCAGTATTCACGAATCCTTGGGGGGGGCTTGTCTCCTGCCAAGTTTACTCGTATCTGTCTCCCATCAAAATCCTGTTGCGGGAGACACAATAGTGTTACCGGACATAGTCATTCATCACCCAATGAATTTGCCAATGTATGTTGGGCAAGCAACCTATAACATTCGAGACAACAGGCATTACTTCAAAATGAGCAAGCAGGCATAGGACAATGAGGTTGAAAGAAGAGACTTTGACTCACCGCTCCATCCATATTCTGAATAGCCTCATTCACCTCATCGGCATTTGAAAGTGTTACAAAGCCAAACCCACGAGACCTGCCTGTTTCTCTGTCATAAACCACCCTGGCGTCCACAACAGTACCATACCTGCTGAACATATTCTGAAGACTTGCATCATCCACTCCCCAAGATAAGTTGCCAACAAAAAGCTTATTTCCACTGTCAAAACTGCCACCACCAACACCATTGCCACCACCAAACTCCCTTCGTGGAGGAGGGCGTGGTCTGTCACGATTCGACTGTGGAAAGCTAACTGTCAAAGATCTCCCTCCAAGCATCTGCAGCACAATATCCCACCAATCATGCTCCACACGGATCACAAAAGAAATCATGGCAAGACCCTCCCATTAGGCAGACTGGCATTCAAACAATTGTTGTCAAGCTGTGGTACACAAGGTCGTGTATGTAGGAGATCGACTCAATGTCTCATACTGGGAGATAAACCCCAAGAACTGCATGTAGTATTTAGTTGATTAGGCCTAGCATGTCCACCTTAGTGTGTCTCTCAGTGCTATGCCTCCTCCAAAAAAAAACATGGCAATTAACATCGTTGAGCCATGGGTTTCTAAAAAAATAAAAAGAGAGAAGAAAACTTACGTATCCATCCAGCGTCTGCTTGGCGGCAGACGCTTCTGCCTGCGATGCCATGGTCACAAAACCAAACCCGCGGCTTCTGGACGTTTCTCTGTCGTAGATGACCTGCAAACAGAATAGGACTATGAGCAAAACAGTCCCCTCAACCGGCTTCCAAAAGGTTAGCATGGCATTCACAACGGCAAGTTTTACATTTCCCTATGCAAAAGAGAAAGAAACACAGCAGCAGTACCTCCACAAGTTCGACGGTGCCACAGTCTTGGAAGATCTCCGCCAGCTGCTGGCTGTCACAAGTCCACGGCAAGTTGCCTACATAAAGCTTCGGACCTTCCTCGACCGCAGGAGGAGGCGGGGTAGTGCGTTCAACTGGAGTCGCGCCTAGCGGGCTGTCCTCAAGAAAACTGCTGCGTTCGTAGGGCTTCGAGCGTTGCTGGCTGTCGTAAGCAGGAGGAGGAGGCGGAGTTCTGCGTTCATAGGGCATGGAACCGGGCATGGCCGAGCCGGGCATGGTATCGAAAGGCGGAAGTGGAGTAGTCATAGGCATATTCTTGGTCAAGTAGTCGAAGTTGATAATGCTATCTTCCAATCCAGCACGTACCACGCTAGTAGACACATTCTTCACGGACTTCCCGCTACCGAAAGACAAGGGTGCAATCTTCAGTCGACATCCAAGCGGCACTCCCACCATAACCATCCTCGAACCACTGTTGTGCAACACGCTCTGCGAGCGTCCCAAAAGACAGGACCAACTAGAGGTGAACACGACCGTACTCATCCGCGACACAGCCATGGCTAGGCACGGGGGGGATCAACGGGAGAGGCAAAATAAAATCAAAAAGCCGGACAGGAGACGCCTGTTCTTGGTCACCTGCAGACTGGCCGCAAAACACAACAAACTCCCAACGGAGAATTCCAGAGAGCGTTTTGGGAGTGAAAGAGAGAGAGAGAAAAGAAGGAGCTTTGATTAGGGTTTGGAAGCCTATCCTCTTTGAGTCAGATCTGATCGTTGATTGGCCACGGTGACGATCGGCGTTAGCTGGCGGAATGTGTGGTGAATATAACGATGCACAGTTACAAGCCAACTGGAATGTCGAGTTAATAATCAGTTAAACGGTGGAAAGTTACTTGTCAATCTCGGTTTAATACGTTGATAATACCTAAGCAGACGGTGGAAAGTTATTACAGGGATTGCTGGAATGTCGAGTGAAAACAGAAGGACGATGGGGGCTCTGCCCCGCAGTATGAGAGAAAGTGTGTAATGTACGACAGGAGTGTGTAATGTGTGCATGAAGAGAGACAGGTTCGACAGATTACGTCTCTTCTGGAATGTCAAATGAGAACAGATAGTTGGACAGTGGAACTGCAGTCGGAGATTCTTGATTCGTTTGCTGGAATGTCATTCGAGAACAATATGAACAACGGAAGGTGGAAACGTTTTCTGACTGGCAGAATGTCAGGTGTAGAATCTTTAAAAGTCAGATCCCAAGAATTTCAACCGCACAAATTTAAATTTATGTGGGAAAATTATATTATTATTGTCCAATAAAGATCTCAATGATATCAATGGTCAAGATTACAGCAGCAGCATGTGTGTCAAGAGCTCGCTGGAGAGTGGGGAATGCATTGAGAGGCTTAGGGTTTAGGGTTTAGCGGTGGTGTTGCAAGAGATTATGGTAGCGGGTGACTGTCGTGGCGATTGTCAAGATTACAGCAGCATAGTGCATCAAGAGCTTGTGTGGAGAGTAATTGGGTTTTCGGAGGTTAGTGATTAGGGTTTAGGGCTTAGCGGGTGAGTGTCGTGGCGGTGGTGAAGATTACAGCAGCATGTGCATCAAGAGCTCGTGTGGAGAGTAATTGGGTTTTGAGAGGTTAGGAATTAGGGTTTAAGGCTTATCGGGAGAGTGTCGTGATGATGGTCAAACTTACAGCAGCATGTGCATCAAGAACTTGTGTGGAGGGTAATTAGTTCTGAGAGGTTAGGGATTAGGGTTTAGGGCTTCGCGGTGGTGTTGCAAGCGATAACGGAAGCAGGTGAGTGTCGTGGTAATGGAGTGCATATAGAAAAATGGACGAGGACATGGCGAGAGGAGCTTATGACTGGGGATTTTTCGATGATGAGCAGTGGAACTCTCTGGCCAGCTTTGCCTCTGCCCTTACATCTTTGGATCCGGTACTCTTCTTTTCTCTTTCTTTCTTTGTGCAGTAGCATTCTATGTTGTTCTTCTTGGATCTGTCGAAGGACCAGCAACACAAGATCCACCTCAAAACCCTCTTGGAATTCCTTTTTTGTATGTTTATATGTGACTCTCTGTGAAACGTTTCAAGGAAGTGACCTAGGTTTTGTCTTGAGACATGCAAGCATTACTATGGCAATGGTTATTTTTCTTTGAGAAACACAAGCATTGTGTCTGTGGCAAGGGTCATTTGTCTGTGAGAAACACATATTCAAAGCCCTAATCGCCAGGATGAGCACATTGTCTACCAGGCCCAGTTCCTAGAGTTCATATGAAGGTCTGAACCATGTTTAATGAAAAATTCTCCATGCTGGCTTTGAGGTTTGCTTTGAATCCACTTGTCCTTTGATTGTTTATCATGAAATGAGTCTTCTATGGACAAAGTGGGCTTTAAGCATGCTGATCTTTCCTGTGCACAAATCTTAGACCCTCCCTGTAGTTTTCTATTTGGAACCCTTTGCAATCCAGAGATTAGACCTTGTAGAAAACCTAGACTGCTATCTTTGACAATAATGGGATTTGACAATTTTGACATTCCAGTTTAGGGGTTTGTGACATTGAAAATAGGTCAGATGAAGGCTCAAGCCTCTAGGCTAGGGTAAGGCACATCAGACAATTGGAAATGCCAGCAGATGGTACACAAAGCCCACCCAGACCGGCCAGTAGGTCAGCAAAAGAACCTGGAGGGATGGGAATTATCAGTGTCCATTCAGAATGCAGCATTAGTGCTGGCTGCTGAGTGTGGAAGAGGTGGCATAATATAGAATCAGTGGACTTTGGCTTCCCCTAATCTAGGGTTTGAGAAGAATTACACCAGTTGAGGTGATTATGCTGTTTGGCAGGTTTGCAAGGTACCTATTCTCAAGAATCTATCATGGTTTTTGTTATGCTTGGGGTCAAGTTTCAGTCCTCCCTCGCCCACTGCTGTCAAAGATCTCACAGTGCAAGCGATTGTCAGATCAAGGAATGTCCAAATCAGCTACGGAGAACTGCTGGACCTTCATGACCTGCTTTTCCAGGAGCTCACACAACTTGTACCATTTTTCTTCTCAGATCAGGAGATCATGATAGAGAACTGGAATCCTTTCCCTTCAACACACTTGGATTTGAACCTCACTGCTCAAACTCTTCGGTGTTGCATTCATATTCTTCCTTTGCTTGAACTCTTTGACACTGGTCTGCGATATAGAGCAGGCATAGCTTTGGATGCTATACTTCAGAAACTGTGCACACCATCAGAACTCTGTTTACTCCTCAGTCAGAAGTGTGTGGATGGACACAACTTACATGAAGCTTCATTGGAGATCATTTCACATCGAGCCCCAACTCTCTGTGCCATGCTCGAGGTATGCTAGTAAGTCAGCTGATCTGTACACTCGCTGTTACATAATCTTCATGAACAAAATACTGATATCTTGAGCTGTTCTCTGAAGTCACACTTTCTGTGGAACTATGGTGCAGGTGTACATAGATGAGCTTTTACTCCATCCAGATGTTGAGCTTCTGATTGCACAGGATGAAACTGTAAATGACTCAGGAAGCAGCATACAATTGTGTGGGAGATCAACACTTGAGGCAACCCTTGCACATGTTCTTCTCTCCTTTTTGTCTATCACTGAGTTGGACTTCACTGACTTCACTGCTTGCCTGCCCAAAAACAAAATCGTCAGCAGATCCTGTGAACTGAGCCTGCAAGCTGGGGTACTGCTCCTTGACAGTGTCATCAATGATGATGTACCACAATTTTTTCTCGGGCATGTTATCAATATGGTTTCTGGAGCCCTGGAAGCAGCTTCCAGTATGCCAACTGAAGCAGGTCCTGTTGGCATCATTAGGAATTCAGATTTAAATTCTGTACAAGACATAGCTATGCCCTCAAGGAAATGGTTTGCTGAATCAATAACTGCAAGAATCTTTCAGAACAAAAAAGTTACAGTAGGGCATGTAACATCAGCAATTGAGATTTTACCACCTCAAGCAGTTTTTAGTCTTGCTTCAGCAGTTCTTGAGACTGCAGTGTCATTACATGCAAATCACATCTCAAGCCCACAATCGGGAATTGATGTGAAAACGTTTTCAAGCACTGGCCAGAATGAAAGTCTTGGATTCTCAAGGCAATCACTGGAGTTGTGTCTTCTAGAGTACATAAAACTCGGTGACTTGCTGAGTCAAAAGTTGCAGGTGGCATTGGAAGCAATGATGAAGGAGGCAAACCTCCAGATAGGGCCTGAACAACCCAATTATCATACTTGCTGTGATGAAGATGAGTTTGTTCAAGTCCAAGATTTTGGATACAGGAGTGAGCATGGACATGAGTGTGATTATAGTGTACCAAAGCAAGAAGACAAGTCAAGCTTGGTGGCGAGTGCTCTACATCTAATGAGCTCTGCTTTGGATTTTATTACAGGATTTGCATATAAACTGAGCCAGGAAGCAGAGGGTTGTGCACCTGGTGACATGACCTCAGGGGATCTTCATCTTGTGTTTTTAGGTGTCACTGGAGCATTTAGCAAATACATTCCTGAAACAGTGGATGTTATAACTCCTGGAGCTGTTGGTCATGCCCTTGTTGTCTTTGCTGACATATTGTTTCATGAGATTGAAAACAACATACCAGAAGGCCTTTTGCTCGAGTATTTTCACTTACTGGAATCACTTGTGATTGTTCTGTTAATGGAGGATAAGTGGAGGAGGACCCTTACAGAGTCTACTCAAGTTACAAATCACCAAAGTTACAAGGATGAGGGTGTTGTCCAGGACAAATCTTGCATTGAAATGCAAATGGATCACTCAAACTGGCCTGATTGTTATGTGAGGCACATCATTGGGTCTATGCTGGGTGTACTTGGGGATCCACATTTGGATGCGGTACAGTGCCCTTTTCCCAGCATACTGGATAGTTTTTTTCAGCTATTCAATGGTTCCAGGTATAAATGATTTACAATGGAGCTATTTGTGTGGTGCTGTGCAGGTTTTGGGAGACAAGACAGTCCCAATCATTCTGCAAATCAACACCTTTCTGAATGAGCTTTGTGAATTTATGGACATGGTTCTCTCAGGTAGTGCCTGGCGAGAATCTATTCCAATAAGTACAAAACATCTTGTAAAAAGTGGAGACGAGAGGTTGCAAGAAGAAAAGGAATGTATTGCTGAGCCAGTTTGTGTACCCAATACATTGTTGGAAGGAAGGCAACTGCGACCTTCAACACTTCCCATCATCCAAAAGCTTACACAGCACCGGTCATCTCCTAAGGGAAAAGGTGCAGCAGAGAACAAAAGTCCAAAAGTTGAAGCCAAGGGGAAGGATAAACAATTAGATACAGAGGAGGATGTGCCGGCCATCACAGTGGGTGGCAATCCGTTTGTAACAGAAATTATGCAACTAGAAAAGAACCCGACCAAGGACAGCTTTGATGACCTAAATGATTTTATAGTCTGCAAGAAGGGCCGCATTTACTCAAAGTGGCTGAATCAACGAATCAAGTTCAGGCGCCGACAGCGTACCCGTGGGATTTGGAAGCGCTTGAGTGAGAAAAGAAAGCTTCTTTCAATGCTACAGATTGTTTAAATTGCAGAATATCAGGTACTCTCTGTACATTGTAATTTAAGTTGCTGCTCCCTTCCTTACTGCAGATTATTGCTGCTGACAATGTTGCACCCTTGATAG
>Ga0116227_10001200_pt1 | contig 56764 bp, 56 predicted proteins | sample S1TSphgellanicum_FD_89693 | JGI IMG/M metagenome (GOLD analysis project Ga0116227, IMG submission 89693) | Host-associated microbial communities from peat moss isolated from Minnesota, USA - S1T2_Fb - Sphagnum magellanicum MG | ecosystem: Host-associated > Plants > Peat moss > Unclassified...
ATGGCACCTTGCCAATTTGTGTGATGGGATGTGTAGTGTCATCACCAGTTTCCACAAACCCTGGTGTCTTCAAATCCTTTGCATCTCTAAACCATTCTCCATGACTAGTCATGTGATTTGAAGCTCCAAAATCCACATACTAGACATTGTTGTCTGATATACCTCCTATCATTGAATTTGCCATGTGCTACATCACAAATAGTTGCTCATCACCTTGATTGCTAATTTATGCTTAATTCCCTTGTTGCAGCTTTCCATTTCGTGCATCATGTTCCCTTTGATAATAGTTTTTTGCCATGTGCCCAGGTTTCCCACAGTAGTAGCAATTTGAATCACTATTTGGTTATTGACCTTGATGATTTCCACCACGACCTCCACGACTTCCTCGACTTCCTCTTCCTCCAAAGTTTCCTCGTCCACCTCCATGAGCTTGACCTTCATGTTGATGATGTCCACCATGCGAACTTTCGTGTCGACCTTGAAATGAGGTTTTACCACCTCTACCTCTACCTCTATTAGTATTTGAATAGAAAGCACTTTCTTGTGTTCCTCCATTGGATGAAGTACCAACAATTCTCATCTCTTCACTTATAAGTAGTGTTATTTAGTTTTGGAAGTTGGGAAATGTTTCTCGAACTATAATTGAAGTACGAAACTAGTTATAATCTTTTCCAAGTCCATTTAAGGTCACGGCCACTAAATTTTCATCATCTACAGGGGCTCCTATAGATGTAAGAGCATTTGCAAGGTTTTTCACCTTTGTAGAATAGTCACTGATGTTCATCTTGTTTTTTTGTAGATTATGCAACTCTTGTTTGAGCTGCATTTTGTGAGCTTGTGTATTGGTGTTATACATCTTCACCAATGTATCCCAAGCTTGCTTGGGTGATTTTGCATCTTGAATATGCACAATCATGGAATCAGACACACTCAAAGAAAGCCAATACAAGACTTTCCTTGCTTTTTCATGCTAAGTTTTATTGGCTTTAATTTTTTGTTGTGTGGGGTTTTATGGGAGAGGATGTTCTTTCTCATCACAAGTTATGAATTCCCAGTAGCCTTTCCCCATCAAAAAATTCATAATCCTAAATTTCCACACTTGGAAATTGTTATTGTCTAGTTTCTCAATTGTAATTTGAGAAAGACCGTCCGCCATCTCTCAAGGCACCACTCAATGTCTTCTTGGGGTTTCACAATGATTTTAATTCCTTCCTTGGGTTTCTATGATTAGGTTTAGGGTTTTCCTTCCTTAGGTTTCTAGGATTAGGGTTAGGGTTGAACAAGATGGACCTTGCATATGTATGTATGTTTTAAGTATTATATGAAATTCTATACTATACATAGGTTTTATGTATAGGTACGTATTTCGTATAATATTTTGTATGGTATTAAATACATGATTACAGACCACACTTTTGTACAAAGGTCTTGATAATGTATTTGCACTTCCCAATCTTCAAACTCCTTCCTTCAAGTTCTCCCAAGTTATATTTGCTCCACTTCAAAACTTTGCTTTGATGTCTTCTCAAAATAAACTTATGTCATAGCAACTTTGCAAAACTACTCCACACACATATGACCTTGGATCGATCTGAAATTCTAGTTAAACATAAAAAACTATGTCTACTACCTTCTCTCAAAATTTCAGCTCATTTAACTTCATAAAATGAGAGATCTTGCTACTTCCTTGAAGTCACTTCAAACTGGGACCTAAACACAAAATGGCTTACAACTCGCTCTCAACAACTCCAAAATCCTTGAGATTTCAGGAGACACATTAAATATATGTCTTCTATATCTTCTCAAAGTTTCAGCTCTATTGATGATGACCAAAAAGAGATATCACTTTCAAAAGAAACTGACTTCAAAACTGAAACTAAAACTTTAGATGCTTGGATCTCTTTCAATACAGATCCAAATGACATGAAATTTCTCTCACACATATATTCCTATATGATCTATAAGATCCCAAAGCTGCAAATCCAAAAATGCTCAAACAAAGGAGATATGACCAAAAAACCAGATTTGGCACAAAGTTTTCAAAAGTTCATAACTCTCATAAAACATATCCTTTTATTTTGAAATTTTGAAAATAGAAGCGTCTTATAATCTTCTATAATCTGTCAAAGTTTCACTCCAAGATCTTTTCACAATTGATCTAGATCTAGATTTAAAGATCTGACTTCCACAACCCTTAATATGTTAATCTCCTCTCACTTCTTTACTTTTCTTTTCTTTCTCTTCACATTCTTTCCTTTCCTCGTTTCTCTTTTGCACTTGAGAAATTCCTATGATATTACTAGAGACTCTCAAGTTCTAGGTCTAAAGACTTTCTAGTTCTAGATCTCTTTCTACTTTCTCATTCAATAACCTAAGCTTTAATACATACCGTTGGAAAGATCTCAACAAAGGCTACAACTTTGTTTTAAACCTCGTCTCAATCGGAGGTCTACACACAAAGTTATGGGGCCCCAAAGTTGCGAGAGTCCCAACTTTGGCAATTACAAGACTCCCACTTGGGAGTCCCGAGACAAAATGCCATTTGGATGTGGGCCTCGTGGAGAGGCATAAAATATATTATAAGGGGGAAGGTGGTGGCTTCCCCCAAGTTCGGGCCATGGTCAGTCTTGTGAATCCGAGTTGCTCGTGGCTTGTCCTAGGACCAAAAGTGCTCCAACTATGCATTAACCACCTTGTGTTGGTTTTGTGCAGGTCCGTGTGAGTAATTGATGTTTGTCATTCTTCCTAGTCCCATCTTGGAGCTATAGCACACCCCTCTACCCCCTCAAAGTGCTGCGAGCCAAGGAGCATGCCCCAACTCTTTGCTCTTTCAATGTTTTCAGTTTGGACTCGCATTTGAGTCTCTTAAGGAGCTTAGGGGTGCATCACATTGACAGTGCTAAAGTATTAGGTTAGAATTATCAGAGGGTGAATATTGATTTTTTTGGAGGTTTGCAACTATTGTGTAAAAGCATTACACCCACACATGCACACAACATGGAATCAAGGTGTTCACAACTTTCCAACAACCCTTCAACAACGAAAAAAATATGTTTTTCCCCTCTAGATCTATTTTTTTCATTGTTGTTGTAAGAGAAGGAAAAGAAAGAAAATAAGGTTTTTCTTGTTGAATACTAATGAAAGATTTTGTAAATACAATTTGAAAATTTGATGGACATTGTTAATGTAGTAGGTCTGATTGATATTACAAATGTATATATTTTAGGTTACAACATGTTACCAAAACTATGAGGGGGTGAATATTATTTATTTTCAAAGGTTTGCAACTATTGTGTAGAAACACTACATCCACATTTGCAGACAGCATGAAGTCAAAAAATATGCATGACTTTCCAACACCTCCTCAACAACAAAAAAAATGTATGTTTTTTCCTTTTAAATTCATTTTTTCCATTGTTGTTGTAAGAGAAGGAAAAGAAAGAAAATGAGGTTTTTTTTTTGTTAAGTTTCAGTGAACAATTTAATAAATATAATTTATTTGCTTGATTTGAAAGTTTGATTGACATTGCTAATATAGTAGGTCTAATCGATATTACAAATGTATGGGTTTTAATTTCCAGTAAGTTACAAGAGCTATGAGGGGGTGAATAATATTTATTTTCAAAGGTTTGCAACTATTGTCTAGAAACACTACACCCACGCCTACACACAACATGAAGTCAAAGAATATGCATGACTTTCCAACACCTCCTCAACAACAACAAAAAAAGTTTTTTTCCCTTTAAATTAATTTTTTTCATTGTTGTTGTAAAAGAGAAAAAGAAGAAAATGAAGTTGACTTTATTTTTTTTATTGAATATTAATGAGGTGTTTAGTAAATACAATTTACTTGCCTAATTTGAAAGTTTGATTGACATTGCTAACGTATCAAGTTTGATTGATATTACAAATGTGTTATTTTTTGGTTCTAGTAAGTAATTAGAGCTATTGGGGGGTGAATATTGACTTTTTTCAAAGGTTTTCAACTATTATGTAAAAATAATATACCTAAACCTACACACAACATGAATTCAAGAATGTGCACAGTCCTTTCCAATAACTCTTCAACAACACAATATATGTTGTTTTCCCTTTAAATTCATTTTTTTCATTGTTATTGTGATAGAATGAAAAGAAAAAGAATGATGTTGAATTTTATTTTGTTTGTTTATGTTCAATATTAGTGAGCTAGGCTATTTAGTAAATACAATTTACTTTCATAATTTGAATGTTTGATTGATATTAAGAGTGTACGGTTTTTTTATTCTAGCAAGTAATTAATTATCAATGCATGAATATTGATTTTTTTAAAGGTTTGCAACTATTATGTAAAAATAATACACCCACATTTGCATACAACATGAATTCAAGGAATGTGCACAACTTTCCAACAATAACAAAATGTATGTTTTTCCCCTTTGGGCTCATGTTTTTCATTAATGTTGTTTTAATAAGTTTCAAACATTATTATTTTATAATATATGTTGCAAAAAAAAAAAAATCTTTGGTTATTAATATATATTATGAGGGAGGTGAAATGAGTAAAGAAAGAAAGTTCAAGAGAAGCTACAAAATTTTTAAAAGAAAGAAAAATCTAGTGAGAATTTTTTCTTTTTAATGAGCATGAATGAGCTTTGCATATATATAATCTGCCTAATTCTTAAGTCTTATTGATGTCATATTCAATTAGGTAGTGTAATAGTGGTGATGACCTATAACTCAACTTGGCATGTTGGTAGAATGTAAAGGGATCAAATAGTCCATATAGTGGAATTTGGATCTATAAACTAATGATGTGGAAGTGGTTGTGCAAGCTTCCAAAATGATAATGTGGTAGAACCTTATGGTGTCTAATGACAGGCTATGTGGACTAGGAATGACAATGAGGTGGAACATGCCAATTTACAAGTATCCTATATCAATGAACAAAACAAAGTCTGGTTAGGCAAGTTGAATGTGAAAGTGGGCTTGGTGGGTTGTAGAGATTGCATTATACAAGTGGACCAAGTTTAAGGGGAAAGTGGGGAATTAAATTTGATTAACATGGGTGTCCATTGGTAGGGGCCAAAATGAAAGTTAGTTGTGCCCATGGTGGTTGGAGTAGAATGCAAGCGACATGGGGGAGTGATCATAGGTTTCGAGCAATATCATGGTAGAAGCTTACATGGTGGATTGACCTCAAAGAGTTAGTGGTCCATGCATGGTTTAATGCATCAATGTGTTGGGTATTGTAAGAGTGGAGTGTATCTTTTCAATCTACATATTCCATTATCAAGTGGGCAAGGTAGGTTATATGAATTTGATAAGTTTGGAGTGATATTGTGGTGGAACTAGTGGTGGAATGGCCTTCAAATGTAAGTGGTTGAAACCTAGTCAAAGGCATCCTAGTGGTGGTTGTTGATCAACCACAAGAATGTAGGTTTTTCCTTCCACTTATGTTTTTCACTAATGTTGTTCTAGCAAATTTTGAATGTTTTTTAATTATTTACATTTCAAATTATAGTAAATACAATTACTAGCTTGATTTGAAAGTTTGATTGACATTGTTAACATATCAAGTTTGATTGATTTTACAAATGCATGGTTTTTTGGTTCCAGCAAGCTTAATTAACTATCAAGGGATGATTGTTAATTTTTTTTCAAAGGTTTACAACTATTATCTAGAAACATTATGACTCTCCAACAATTCTTCAACAACAATGTATGGTTTTTCCTTTTTGACTCATGTTTTTCACAATTTTGTTTTAATAAACTTCAAACATTGTTTGTTTATAACATACATTACCAAATATAATATAACTATTTGATTACCTGCATATATTGTGAGGGAAATAAAACGAGTAAAAAAAGTCCATGAAATGCTAAAAGATTAAAAAACTCAAGATCTAGCTTGAAATTATTTCTTCTAGTGAACATGAATGAACTTTGCATACATAATTTGCTTGATTCAAGTAAGCATAATTGACATTATGTGCTTTTAAAGTCTGATTGATATATTTGATAATTAAGTAGTTCAATAATGGTGATGATTTGTAACTCAACATGGCAATTTTGGTAGAACACAAAGGGATCAAATGGTCCATATAATGGAATTTGGATGTGTGAACTAATGATGTGGAAGTGGTCATAGGCTTGGAGTGATATTGTGGTGGAACCTAATGGTGTCTAGTGATGGGCTACTTATACTAAGAATGAAATTGAAGTGGAATGTGCCAATTTACAAGTATCCTATATTTATGCACAAAGTAATGTTTAGTTAGGCAAGTGGAATGTGAAAGTGGGCTTGGTAGGTTGTAGGGGTTGTATTATACAAGTGAACCAAGTTTTAAAGTGGGAAATAAAATTTGATTAACATGAGTGTCCATTAGTTGGGCCATAATGAAAATCAAGTGTGCCCATGGAGTTTGGAGTGGAATGCAAATGGCATGTGAGAATGATGACATGTTTGGCATGATATTGTTGTGGAAGCTTATGTCAAATTAACCTTGAAGTGTCAATGGTCCATGCATAGTCAAATGCATCAAGGTGGCGGGTCGTGCAAAAGTGGAATGTATTTTTGATCTGCATTCCATTATGAAGTGGGAAGTAGGTTATAACATGCTTGATATAGTGGTGGAACCAATAGTGCAATCATTGTCAAATTGTGTGTTTGAAGTTTGGTCAAGGGGATTGGTGGTGGGTGGTGATAAAGTGGAATGTAAACAAACATTCCATTGGTCATGGTAGGCTATAATGATGAGAAGTTGGAACCAATTCACTGGAACGTAGGTGAACCCATGGAGTGAAGCCAAAGTGCAATGCATGTGGTGTTAGTTGTGAATTTAAGTGTGGGATGCATTTGTGAAACCCTATTGAAGTACACTTGTGGGGTATGAATGGCTCCAATGCTTATTTTCTTGTAGCCTAGATTAAAATATGTTTTATGAGGTATATATGGAACTTGTTTAGGAACAACGTGAAACCATAGTGGGATGAAGGTGGTGCCAAAGTGGATTGTAAGTGCCACCAACCTTGGTCACACTTGGGGTAGTTGTCATTAAGGCATGGCACATTTAAGTGTTATAACTTATTATAATAGTTGGTGGTGTCATGCATGTCCATTGATCAATTATAAATATTGATTTACCTTTCTAGCATGTGGCAATAGGGTAGGATTTCAACATGGGTTTTTGTTTAACTTGGATAGTACTTGAATTTTCATGCACCGAGTTTGGAAGTTTAGTGAGCCCTATATATAGAATGTAGGCCTACCACTTAGCTAGAGTGGATTCAAAGTCTAATATTTTGTTGGAACTAAAGTGGAATGTATTTCAAACCAAAGTTGAATTAAAATGTCATGGAAAATGTTGGGAACTCGGATGGGGTACGGGTGGAATGTATGTGAATTCATAATGGATCTATACTAGTGTAATGCAAATAGTGCCAAGTCAAACTAGGTGGGATACACTTGTAAAATGCCATTGGAATAATGTAATTCCACATGGTGTAAGTCATGGTGCCAATGTTTGACATCTTGTGTGACGCACTCCCAAGTTCCTAGTTAGACCCAAGATGGTCTAAGTTACTCAAACAGCGGAATTGTGAGGAACTCGAGGCACGTTCCTAGCTCTTAGCACTAGAAGGGGTAGAGGGGGGTGCTGAAGCTCCAAGATGGGACTAGGAAGAATGACAAGCTTTAGTTACTTACTCGAACCTACATCAAACCAACCAACAAGTTGGTCAGTTCACTTTCTGGAACACCTTTAGTGTTAGGACAAGCCACGGGCAACTTTGGACTCACAATACTCACCACGACCCGGGCTCACGGGAAGCCACCACCTTCCCCCATATAGTATTCTCTACATCTCTTTGCGGCACCTACATCTGAATGGCCTTTTGTCTCGGGACTCCCAAGCAAGAGTCCCGAAATTGTCCTCCTTTGGACTCCCGGGACTTTGCGAAGTCATAACGTTTTGCTCAAACCTCCGATTGGGATGAGGTCTGAAACAAACTTGTATCTCTCTTTGATATCTTTCCAACGGTGTATCACACTCCACCTACACACACTAGGGTCGGGTCGATTCCCGACTTTTAGTGGTCGAGAGTCAAATTGCCAATTTGACTCCCGGCCCTTCTTTTTGCCACAACGTGTGCTGCAAAGGTCCAAATGGCCCATGCGAGCCCATTTTCGACATTTTTACTTCGATAGCTTTCCAATGATGTAAAGAACACCCCAATGCAAGGTGTTCTGACCCTTGCAATTGAACTTTGAAGTTTCAAGAGTCCCGGAGGACTCCCAAGTCCCCATTTCGAGAATGTGAATTTCATCTTCACACTCTCTCAAAGTAGGGTTACGACATTGTGGGGCAATTGTCATTAAGAAGGTAAGCCATCTAGTTGGTATCATGATGTAATATTTGGTGTATTTTGATATTGTATGGCTATTTTTCAATTAGTATGTTTTTTAATTAGTTTGGACTAACTTAGGATTATCAACAAGTGTTTTTTTAGCATGGAGATTTTTGAAATGTCATGATCCAAGTTTGGAAGTATAGTGAACTTAAGATGGAATGAGAGTGGACATAGGGTGGTTGGAAATTGTAATGCACATGGAGTGAATGTGGGTTGTACACTATAAATGATGTGTAAGTGGAACCAAAGTTGAAGGCCCTTGGTCAATGTTGGTATCTATATGGATTTTGGATGGAATGAAAGTGGATTTAGAATGGATCCAAGGTGTGATGTAGGTGGAGCCAAAGTGAAACAAAGGCAGAATGTCAATGGAACCCTAGATTAGGTGGGGCTATAAATGTAAGCAAGATTTTTTTAATAGGAATTGTTAGTGACTAAGCAAGGCAATACTTAGGTAGTTGCCATCTTCATGCATTAATTGGTGTATGTGTGTTTGTTGATTGATCACTTCATAATTGATATGTTGATAGGTTTAGTTGGGACCAAGCTAAAATTATCTTCATTGGCTTTAATTTATTTTGAAATTGTTGAAATGCTTAAAATTTGTGTCATTTCAATGAGGTTTGGATGGGTATATATGTGAACCTTGAGTGGATCCAAAATGGGATGTAAACTGATCCAAAATAAAGTATAGGTGGGTTGTAAGGTTCACCAAAGTAGAAAGTAGGGGGTGAATGCACAATTGAGTGTTTCAATGTCAACAAAAATTACACTCCCTATAAGTCCATACAAGATTCTTTAAAATGATTCAAATGGACATGGTTTTTACTTTTTAAAATGTTATTATTATAATCTTTGAATAATACATGTTCAATCATTTACAAACCTTCCCAAATCTATGTGAAAACTTGTAATTAACGTAGTTGATGTCATTTTAAAATTTGAAAATCTTAAAGGGAAAACCCACAAAGTTCTTAAGAATAATGCCCCATCTAAAACTTTCCAAAAAATTCTTTTGGAACAAAAAAATTGAAAAAAAAAAACAAAAATTGCAACTCATATGGACTTATGAAAATATGGTCAAATTTTAACCATTCAAAAGTCCCTAACTATTAAACAGTTAAGGTTTTCAAATAAAAGATTCTTCATATGAATTTATCATCTTGTATTACATCATATATTGAATCCCAATAACAAATTTGGAATGCAAATCAATGTACATTTTTCCATTTTGTGATGGTCTAATCAAATGACCAATCCATATTTTTCAATTTCAAAAGTCCATTACTATTAACAAATGAATTTTTTTTATCAATAAATAACCACATATTTCTCTTCATAATGAAATTGTTAGTATAGGTCCAAGTCCCAATTAGTAAATCCAAGGATATTTTAATCATCATATGCATTTGAATAAAAGGTAACTAGGAAAAAAAACATTTTTTCATCACCATAATGAGACACTTGATTAGACATCTACCTTAGGTGGGTTTTCAGCAAAGTCAATTTGTTGCATTTGATGGGCAATTGTCACCAAAGAGGTAAGGACATTTAGTTGTTATGATAATGTTGATGAATTGGTGGGTCCTTATGTTGGATGCCTTAGGCACATCAATGGCTTGTGTATGCTCTTTTTACAAGAAAATTGCCACTTACATCCAAAGTTGATGTGGAAGATGGGAAGGGCATAGACACCAACATAAGGAAAGGACAAGACCATTACACAAGGGAATCCCTATCCATATCAAGGGTTCAATCTAATAGTAGGAATGACTTGGGGACACATGGAGATATGGATGTGTTATTTACATATGTTACACATCCATGTGATAGCCAAGAGCTAGATACCCAGTTGGTGGGATATACAACTATTGATGTCAAGGTTATACTATTGTGTTTGATAATCAAACTCAACCCAATCTATGACAAAGGAAGATTAAGTTGGCAATCAAAACCAAATCAACTTTAAGATTTTGTGGTGAATGACATTTTGGCCCCACCACCAAAAAAGAGACTACCATTAATTTGTAGTTTAAATCCAAATATAAAACAAATCAATTAATTTTTGGTGGGTCCTTAGGTCATTTCATTAGTAATATGGAAATTAAATTGATAGTGGGTATGTCCCACATACAAGAAAGAAACCACTACCACACAAGGCTAATGTGGAAAAGGAGAAGGAACTAGTTGGAACAAGTTGTACACATACAGATAGTTGGGCATCAAGCCCCCCTATTGACATTTCAACCTATCAAGGAACCAACAAAAGGGTGTTCAAACCAAGTTGGAATATGTTTATGAAGAGTTGCCTAAGGGAAAACCCTTGGCCAATACTAATGTTCTCACGTCCAACCAATTTGTGCCACAATTAAGACGTTGATGATGTGAGTACTTGGACCATCTATTTGCCAATTTAGTTGGGGCTAGATGTTATGATGTATGTAGTGTTAAAGTGTTGAATTCATAACATAACTTGCATGTGTGGCTTTTCTTGGGTGTGTGGTGGTAGGCTTCATTGAAGGTTGGCACAAAATGCAACATCTTCCACCTTAATTTTAAGAGGAATTTGGTGTTTCTTGATATTTCATGGTGTGTTTTCAATTGGTATGTCCCTTTAATTTGGATTAACTTAGAATTATCAATATGTGTTTTTTTAACATGGAGATTTTTGAAATGTCATGATCCAAGTTTGGAAGTCTAATGAGTTTCAAATGGAATGTAGGTGGACTAAAATTGTAATGCATGTGGAGTGAAAGTGAGGTGCACACTATAAATGATGTGTAAGTGGAACCAAAGTTGAAGGCCCTTGGTCAATGTTGGATTTTATATGGATTTTGGATGGAATGAAAGTGCATCTAGAGTGCATCCAAGGTATGATGTAGGTGGAATATTAGTGAAACCCCAATGGAAATTAGGTGGGGTTATAAGTGTAATCAATATTTCTTTATTAAGATAGTTATTAGTAACCAAACAAGGTAGTACACAAGTAGTTGCCATCTTCATTCATTAGTTGGTGTGTGTGTGTGTTTGTTGATTGATCACTTTATACTTGATATGTTGATAGGTCTAATTGGGACCAAGTTAAAATGATCTTCATTGGCTTCAATTTATTTTGACATTGTTGAAGTGTTTAAACTTTGTGTCATTTCCATGAGGTTTCGGTGGGCTAAAATTGGGATGTAGGTTGATCCAAAGTGAAATATAGGTGGGTTATAAGGTTCACCAAAGTAGAAAATAGGTGGGTTTTCAACAAAGTCAATGTGTTGCATTTGATGGGCAATTGTCACCAAGAAGGTAGGGATGTTTAGTTGTTATGGTACAATGTTGATGAACTAATGGGTCCTTATGTTGGATGCCTTAAACACACCAATGGGTTATGTATGTTTTTTTAAAGGAAAATTGACACCTACATCCAAAGGTGATGTGGAGGTTGGAAGCCATATAGATGTGCTAACATAGGGAAGGGACATGATCATAACACAAATAAGTCCTATCCATATTTAAGGTTGAATTTGATAATAAGATTGACTCAAAGACACCTAGAGACATGGAGGTACTCTCCATATATGTTACACATCCATGTGATAGCCAAGAGCTAGATACCCAATTGGTGGGATTATACCACTATTGATGTTGGGGTTATTGAGCCCGATAGTCAACCTCAACCCAATCTACAACAAAGGAATATTAGGTTGGCAACCAAGACCAAGTCAACATCAAGCTTTTGTGGTGAGTGACATTTTGGCCCCACCAATATTATTATTTTTTGCAATTAATTAATAATTTAATCCAAATAGAAAACAAATATTGCTAGTTTTTGGTGGGTCCAAGAAGGTTCATCTCATTAGTTGTATGGGAATTAAATTGATAGTGGGTACATCCCACTTACTGGAAAAAGAAACCACTAGCATTCAAGGCTAATGTGGAAAAGGGGAAGGAACTAATTGGAACAAGTATACATGCATCATGGCAATAGTTAGGCATCAACCCCCCTTGTTGGCATTTCAACCCGTTGAGGAACCAACAAAGAGGTGTTCAAGCCAAGTTCGAATGTTTACAAAGAATTGCCCATGGGAAAACCCTTGGGTAGTATTAATGTGCCGTGAGTTGATGATGTGAATACTTGGACCATTTACTTTCCAACTTAGTTAGGGCTAGGCCGTGATGATGTATGTGGTGTTAGAGTGTTGTGTTTGTGACATACCTTGCATGTGTGCCTTTTCTTAGGTGTGTGGTGGTAGGTTCCATTAAAGGTTGGCACAAAATGCAACATCTTCCACCCCAAGTTTAAGGGGAAGGTGGTTGGAGAAGGCATTGCAAGTGTCAACCATGCATCCAAAGGGTCTGCAAGAAACTCTCTTGCCTGATTGTGTGGGCTAGGTAGGCAAATGGTCATGGTGACCAAGGTCTACAAGCCCAATGTCAAGCTCATGGTTGAAGAGCTTGAGTGAAACCCAAATGTCCAAACTTTGGATGAAGCATGTGTGTCCTCAATGGCCAACAAGACCTACATCTTGTGCGAATGCAAGTGGTTGTTAGAGAATTATAACAATTAAGCGTATACCAATGGGCATCATTAGTTAGTATGGTATAGTTTGACATGGACAAATTTACATCAAGTTGACTTATACAAATTTTGGACATCATGACCATGCCTCCATTTTTAGGTGTAGTATAAATGGACTTATATTTGTGGACATGACCATGTTGGCACTTTTTTTTTTCGCAATGTAAGTGAACTTTTGAATTAAATTTTTTTGGAAAGTTTATTTCACATGTTTGGGTACAATATGCATGACTTTAGTTACATAGAATGGACCTTTAACTTTTGACTAGTGGTGTAGTGGTAAAAAGCATGGTGATACACTGCACTTGAAAAATGCATGGGCAATATTATAAGCATACACCAAAAAATTGACTTGAATTTTTTAATTGCCCAAAAATCAAGTCCCTTAAAAAATTCCACAAATGCCAATTCCACTAGGGAAAAAATGGTGGCACTAAATCCATTAACGAAATTTGTGGCATTTGGCAAACTCCACTTTGGAGTGGTTGCACCTAATTAACTTATGATTTTTATTTGAATTACTTGATATTAATAAATCACTTAAATTTTGTGGCACATTCCACTTGGGGGCAACATGACTTATTCCATTTCACATTCCACTCAAAATGCTCCATTCCACTTTGGGTTTTCCACTATAGTGGAATTGGCACATTCCATTAAAAAATGAGTGGAATGTGAAGTGGAATAAGGTGTGATTTGTTGTAGTGCATAATCAAATGCCATTCAAAGTGAAGAAAACAAAATGAAAGTAAATTTAGAAAAATTACAAGTTCAAAAAGAAAAATGGAAAGGGCATGATAGGAATGCATTGTGTTGGTCATTTTACATTGTAATGATAATTTTATTGTTGATGGAAACAAACCTTAGATCATGATGTGTATAATTTTGTCTTGTTAATTTTGTCCTTTCTAATCCAAGAACAAAAGAAAGGAGAGGATTTATAACATATTACAAAAAAAAGGTATAATATTTTTTTTAAACATGTGGATGTAGATCATGTTATGCTCACAAAAAGATTTAGGGAAAAAATAAACTCCATCAAAAGATGTATTGGAAAAACAACATGTAAAAAAAAGGCCCAATGTGTCAAACTTTGAAATATCAAAAAATTTGGGTGCAAAAGATCCTTTTAAGAAAGATGGTGTGCAACAAAAGTAATTTTTGCATGACCTTGCCCTTTTAGTTGTCAAAAATCATCTTGGGCTACTCAATTTGTTGAGAGCACTTGTTTGAAGCATATTATAATGCATTTATGTCCAAGAGCTATTGAGTATTGTTTTCACAAGAGGTTTTGGTTGATTTGGTGGAGAAGATGAAACAAGAGTATGTATTGCCTAAATTGAAATAATGTTATTTTGCAACAATTAGTTTTGACTTGTGAATGTGAAAGGGAGCACGTAATGTTTTTGCTTTGGTGATTAGCTTTTTGAATGAAGAGCAACCTCAACATATTACAATATAATTGTTTGAGGCAAGTGAAATTATAGGGCAAGCTATGGCAAGAAACCTAACTAAATTGTTGGATCAATATGATTTAAAGAAGAAATTAATTGCAAATGTGAAGGATGAAGGTGCAAATTTGAATGCCATGATAACAACTTAAAAATTTGTGGTGAATTGTGAAGTTCTTAGTATGGAAGAGAGTTTCCAAGGCACTTGCTTTGCTCATGCATTTTCTAAAACGTGCCAATATGGGACAACATAAATTTTTTTGGTAAGAACTTAAAACATATTTCTATTAAGTCAGCCCAGTCTGATTTACAAAAGTGCATAACTTGGCCAAAAAAATCTAGAAAAAGGAGACATGAATGGAATAAAACTTGCATTGATTTTGGATTTCATTCAAGAAAGTTAAACACCCTTGTCAAAACAAGGTATTTTTTAAGTTATATTTGTTTAAATTATACTTAAGGATTTGGTTTGCAAGTATGTAATCTGTTTTTTTGTTACATAATACTAACATTTTGTTAAATATTTTGTAGGTTTGCAAGTAAAGTAATCTTATTTTAAGAGGCTTTATTATTTTGAAAGGCCATTGTATCATGTTATAATTCACAAACTACAATTAGTGTTTTTGGCCAAGTTCCCCCTATTATCACTTGGCAATTTGTTAAGCAATTATTGATCGCTTATTTCCAATTGTTATTGCTTGTGTTCTAAACTAGTCCAAAGATGATTGGTTATATAGTGATGCTCTAAACAATGCCATCACAATTAGTTCTAAGTTAAAAGAAGATGTTGGAATTGCACAAACCTTAGACTAGTTCATGGATGATGATTCTGCAAGTATTTTTGAATTGTCTTTGTTTGCTTTTAACATTAAAAAAGAAGTTTGTGGTGTGCTTGATTCTTTCCTTTCATTTCTAAGAAAATATGAAGAAAGGAAAACCCATAACATTTTTTGTTGATGTTAGATCCACAATTTAAAAGTCTTTGTTTGGTATCTTCATTTGTTGGTCGTGAACAACGCATTTCTATTGTTGAAAAATATGACTGGAACTTTTTGCAGCTTATGCTTTTGAAGTGTTATCATCATTTACATCATGTGTCAAATTGTGATGTTGAATCTACATTGCACAAGTCTTATGAAAATAACAACGTGGATATCTTTGAGATGACTATTAGCATAAGTGAACAAGTCACAAAATTGGTCAATAGAGAGTTCCTGACTTTTATGAGATTTCAAGTGGATCCTAAAAAGATCAAATGTCGTCTCCAATGGTGATACAAGCATGAGTCCATGTTCCCCATCGTTGGTTTTCTAGCTCAACAAATATTAGGAATTGTTGGATCACAAATAGAGACAAAAATGATTTTTACTTTAGTTGGCATATTCACCAACCTTAGAAGATGTCATTTACAATCGGAAAACATGGAGAAATTAATTTTTGTTAGCAAAAATTGACCTAATGATACAAGAGCTAGTTGCAAATCTCCTAGTGTGATTTAGTAGAGTTTATTGAGATGGATGAACAATTAAAAGAAGAGTTACAAGAATTTGAGGGTGAATTTGAATGAGATGAATTTTATTTTTAAAATTTTTAAAAATTACATTTGTTTCATGTTTGCAAGTAATTTTGACTTTGATTTTTTTTGAATTTTAATTAAATTTTCACATTAAATTAAAATTTTAAAAATTCTGGAATTTTTAAATTTCGAAAACCGGCTTGTGAGAACCATCATTGAAAACTGAGGCTTGTAATTTTGATCAGAACTAGCAGGACTGAAAACAGTTGGGAATGTTTTTTCCAAAAACTTAGGTTATCTAAATCTTTTTTAAAAAATTTAATGAGAACCTTAGAGGTTCTTTAAAATGGTTGTGAGAACTGGAACCAACGGTTTTCACAAAAAGTGAGAACCACCCAACACTGGTTCAAACTTCAACGAAAATAATGAGAAGATGGAGGCATGTAATGTGGTTAGGTAACTTGAATGGGAGATGAATTAGGCAAAGCAAATTAGAAGTACAGCTCCGTCTGCAGCTTCACCTGCAAATCATTTCCTAGTTCAAGCCAAATTCTATCCCATAATTTACATGGATGCAAAGTCTTTTCCCTCCTCACAGAGCCACCAAATTTGAGAACAATTGCCACTTGGTCATGTTATCAAATAGCAAAATCTGATAATTCCACACAATCTGGAATTTCTTGTTTTCAGTGTCTTAACTTTTTGACAGCAAATCTAAAACTGGGAGTTGGAGCATAACTACAAATTAGAAAGAAATGAGCTCATGGGATGCATTGCATCCAGGGTTAATTTTTGCAGCTGCCAATGCCCGTCACATATCAAATGCATGTCAAATAATACTCACACTTGGCAAGAAAACCAAAAAAGAATAAAAATCTAAGCTTCAAATGAAGCAGCTTAAAAGAAACCCTGTCATGCAACATGCTGTAAAATAGTAGACCTGTCAGAAAGTTCTTCAAATCCTAAATGGACTAACTGTGAAAATGGACCAGGATACCCATTGTGGAGTATGGAGGGGTCTTGTTGTTCTAATGAATGATGGATGAAGAATTCTTTCAATTTCAACTAATATTGACAACTTCCATAAAATGTTTTGTTCACCAGGAGCTGCAATTGTGGTATTGCATTTGCACATCCAAATGCTGCAGTCTTGCATGTGATTGTGAAGGGACATGTTGATGTTTATTCGTGTGTGTAGCATTACTGAAGTCTATTGGGCCAGGTATCACACTCTAAACTTTGAAAGACGTAATAGCGACATATACAAATGCAGTTTTGTCTATGCTGTCATGGGTAGGGATTTGTCCTTGTAAGATAGACATAACAAGCTTATTATATGAGAGTTCCACCCTTGTAGGAAGTTTTGCTTTGAAGCTAATCGTAAACCAAAAAAATGGGTGGATTGGCTTGAACATTATTCATTTCAAAAATAATAATTGTAGGATTCCATTCTTGATGACATATCTGGAACATGTTGACTCAATACAAGGAAATTTAAACAACTATATCGAAGTAGGTTAACTATCACTAAGCATATGCTTGAAATGTTTGGAGATTGTACACTTTTGCCAATTTTGTTTCTTTTGCAGGTGAAAGATACACTTTTTCTTTACAAAATAAGAAAATGAAACAAAATTGACAAAACAGCAATTTCCAAACATTTTCGAAAATGAGAAATTAAAAATGTTGAAAATAAGGGTCATTTTTTCTTCATAAAAAAACTGGATGAATGCGAACAAACTCTTCAAAACGACCATCCAATATGTCACCCATAACATAACCAGTCATATTCATTGCCATATCCCTTGTGAAAAATTAACAGACTTTCCAACAAAAGTGAGGTAGAGCCAACTGGAATTGCATCAACCTAATCAGCAACAACATATTGCAAAATATCAATATAAACCCAATTACAATCCAGGTCTTTTGCAACTGGACAAAACTATTAGGATAGCAAAGAGTAACACAAACCCAGTTCCCAGCAAGATCAGAAAATTGAGGAATGAAACAAGATGAAGGCTAAGATGACCACAAATTCGTTTTCAGAAAAGGTGCCCAGAAGGTAATCGATAAAGTATTGATCCAAGCTGGCTCGTCAAAATTCTGCACAATTGCAAGTACTACAAAGGCTACAGTTTACAGAGTAGGTGGCAAAGAGGTCACAGGCATTCTCAAGCAGTATGAAAAATTAGTGTCCACAATGTGAGAAGTAAAAGCCAGTCAGTGACCCGGCCTCAAATCCCAAACTTTCTGAATCATGAGGGAAGATCAGTGCCAAGACCTGGCTTGGTGTCAAATGATTCATGGCTTACACTGAAACATCTCACCTACAGCAGCCTGTCAACATGTATATACATAGCCATTTCTACCAGAAGTTTGCAAACTCATTCACCAATACCTCATTCACCTACATATACATTGACTCCATCTCTACTCATTGGGGTTTCTGATACTTGGTTATTTGTTTGGTTGTGCAACAACTGAATAGAAAGCTGACACTGCAAGCTGTACAAAAACATCCAAAATGTATCTAGCAAACTCAAATTCCTTCAGTCTCTATTACCTTTTCTTTTCCCGTACACAAAATAGATGACTTCATAATTAGTATCCATCTCCTTCCTCATCCTTCCTCCCATATCGTATTATAAAATTGTCTGACAAGGCCAAAGATACATATGTAGAACAAACGAATGACTTCCAACATTGAAAACCCACCTCATCTGGCAGCACAAAATAAGCTACACAGAACAAAGTGCGATACTTTCAGTTCTGTGCTGTGGGTGCTGCTGCTGGCTGAGTTGTGGCAGCTGCACTGGAGCTGGTGGGGACAGCAGCCGTGTTGTAGTCATAAGGAGCAGCAGCTGAGCCAGCACTCTCATTTGGTTGTGTAGTATACCCTGTTTGAGGCTGATTATATGCATATGCTGATTGGCTCAAACTTGGCTGGTCCCCCTGAGTAGGCTGAGCATACCCGTATCCAGCATTGTATCCCTGTTGGGCATAGCCTTGCTGACCATATCCTGGCTGGGTATATGCAGCAGACGGGTCACTATAGCCTGCAGCAGGTGGCTGCTGCTGATAACCACTATAATAACCCTGCTGACCATAGCCATACCCTGATGTATCTGTGGCAGAGGTCCCTGCCTGTGAAGTTTGCTGTCCACAAACACCCCAACTTTTGTTTGAGTATCAAGCTTAATGAAACATAGGACCTTGTGGCTCAATAAATGCCCTCAGCATGGTAGATAATGCCAAAAAATCTGGACAAAGGCCACTTTCTACCAAATCACAGCATATAAGAAGCAGGAATTACCAGTTGTCCTTGCTGTCCATAGTAGTCGTATGAGCCCTGTGGCTGTGCTTGTGCTGGTGGAGCAGAAGAGCGTTGATCCCAGCCAGATGCATAGCCTACAGTTGGCTGTTGAGAGTATCCACCATATGGTTGTGGTGGTCCAGCATACTGTGGTGGCAGACCCATATATTGGGGAGCTTGCTGATATCCATAGGAAGGAGGTGGAGCTGCTGGTGGAACCCATGGCTGTGGGGGGCCCGAGGGCCTATACCCTCCTTGTTGGTGGTAACCACCAGGAGGGCCTCGTGTAACACGATTCTATGGAGCAATCCAGCCAGCATACCCAATGAAAATCAGCAACTTAACAAAAGAGAGAACAGGACAAAGGCCAAGTGCATAAACCAAACCTGCAAAGATGCCAGCCCTTCTTCAGCACAAGAAGACTTGGCAACTGAGCTTCATCACTCCCAATATAACTTCGAGCAAATATGCGGCAGAACAGTTTTGACATCACATCACACAGCAATCAAACATCAATGACAGGCAGCAGTGTCAATGACACAATACAAGCCAAGCATTTTATTACATATGCAAATACATGTTTGTCATGATGGTTCCTAATAACCATAGATGTGCACCAAGGCATGTGTAGTCAGTCAGTTCACACAGGCTGGACAAATTACTCTCACCTCGTCTCCAAACAGTGTGTGTGAGCTTTCTGGCTACCGGCGAAAGAGTGGAGCCCGTCCTTCCTCAGTGCATTTTAGGTGCACCTGTTCCAGGGACTACTAGCTGTTTCCCGTCCCACAGCCCAAGGGGGCTCCAGTGGACAATCCAAAATTCTTCTGACACTACAATTACTGGATGCAATATTTTTCTTCACAAAGAGTGATCTAATTAATCACAACATTAAGAATACACAATGACAATTGAACAGATGCCCAGTAAACCCACTACAATGTCCAACACTATGCAACACATGCTCAATAATAAGAAAGCTGTTTGTCAGGCATATCCTTCATAACATATAGGTGAGGTCGAGTTTTCCCTGGAAACTCGCCTGAGAATTCTAAAGGGGAGAGCTGGTTGCACCCAAAGCCTTTTCATCAACCACACATCATGATAACATCCATGACCAGCTGTGAAAAGTTCTCTTGGAAACCAATTTCTACAAATAAGCATATGTTACAATAACCAAGATAGCACTGGAATATGCAAGGGACAAAACACCAACTGTCCAGTTGATGGCAAGTTTTTAATTACATAAAGAGTTACAACATTAACAACTAAAAAAACCAGGAATGCAAGAGTCACACATGCCTAATGGATATTAGCAGAGGAGACATATCCATGATCAATCTCCAAAAGCATCATGAATCTGTCTGGAAAGCATTATCAAACAATGAACTGACACTCTTACTTCATCTGCAGAGCAGACACAGGAACAGTCCAAGAAAAGGATACATACAGAATTTTTCAAGAACTGGAATGCATCATGTGGAACTAGAATGAAAAATAATGCAAAGAAACCTCAAAGTAGTTGAGGCTTCAAGAAATACATAAGAATTGACTGCCAAGTAATTCAATTGCAGAGCTGAGACAAAATACGTTCGGAACCATACCATGATCCAGATGGTGCGTTATATCCTCGTACTAACGGCTGTCAAGACTAGAACTCATTGCAAATAATATAAGGTCATTACCAACAGCATTTGGCACAATGGAAGATTTTTGTACACTTTTGAAAGGGTTTGCAAATTCAGAAGTTTCACCAACTCAGCCAAGCACGATTTGAAGCAAGCTTGATTGAATTGTCTGGAGGACAGAGCTCTAGTTGTGGACAAATTCATATGAGGATCTTTACAGACATCCTGTAAATAGGAGGGCTGTGATTTTTTATCAGTGAATGGAGCATGTTAAAGACACCACAAGTGAATCTGCATAAACCCAAAACACAACTTGCATCCAAGCACTCCCACACAGACATGAGCATGCAAACAAGGGTCTGGTTCACCACACTGACCATAGGCTGCAAGCAAATTTACCTCATCAATTACTTCTTTGATCAGATCATAAGCCATATCTGTAGCCTTCTTGTTGCCTATCAGTGTCACCAGCCTTTCAGTAGCACCTGGCTCAGTCTCACCATCATTTTGAACCTGGCAGATAATTAGTAGCGACCCAGGTTCACAACCATGAGTATGAACTGGAGCAATACTAATTTTAGCTCAAAACTGTCTGAAGGAAAAATATTTGCTTCTGACATGATTCCTCAAAAACATGGCAAGGTAAACAAGGCACACAACCTGTATGCGGACACCACAGCGGCTCTGAAGGTTCTTGATGGTCTCACCTCCCCTCCCAATGATTAAACCAACCTGAAAATACCCCACCTGTAGCTCAATACTTCCTCGGGACATCAACTTGCACATTGCTCCAACTACTACAGAGAGCACAAAGTTGTTGTGCACCAAAAAAGATACAGACCTTGTTATTAGGTACTTTAACTTGCACTTGCTCCCCTGGAGGACCAAATCCACGAGCAAGACCACCTGGTCCACCAGCTGAGGCCTGTTTTGAACATCCATAGAGATTACAGGGACATTAGGCAAACCATCTAATATATCTAAAAAGTCAGAGGAATCCTTACTCTACAAGTACTCAGGATGCCTGAGAAACCATGACCTTGAGCTCAAGGAAAGAGGAAAGATTACTCCACACAACAGATAACAACACTGTAAGTGATCACAAAGACAAATCATACATGATACACCTACAGCCAACCAGCATGAATCAAAGGAGGAGGAAAATCTTCAGCAGAATTGAGAACATTTCCATGCTTACAATTTAAGTTGACCTGAATAGAATTGAGAGAGAACCCAGTATAATGTTATACAGAATTCAAACAGAACTACATCACATAAACTATGAAAAAACAAGATCCTGACCCTAAAACTCATGGGAGAAACTGAGGAGCAGGCTACTAACTCAGTCAGTACAGCTCAGCTTGTACAGTAGCGACAAGCTACTATAATATCCCATGGACTTCATCAGCCCCCAGCAGTCAGCAAAGTACATAAACCAACATACTGAGTTTCTGTCAAAAACCTAGCAATAGCAGGAAAACTCAGCCACAATGCTACCTAGCTCAATAAAACATAAAACAGAAGGGAATTACCAAGGACAACAAGAAGAACAGGGACCGCAGATGTTGAGAAATGGCCAAAAAGAACCAAGAAAGGAGAAAGGTTAAAAACAATAACACAACATGGAGAAATCTAGAACCATGAACAATTGAGGACAGATAGATCTTATGAGGAAGAGCAATAGATGGTCAGAATAAGTTGACCATACAGACCTCTGCAATCACATCTTTGACAAGTTGTTCAGCACGGTTAATCTGTTCTGGAGTCCCTGTGAGCTCCACTTGTCGTGTTGACAGACGAGGGTCAGAATCAGCATCCCGTGCTACCTGAATTCTTGCCCCCGATTGATGCTGCAGATACTTGATGGTCTCCCCACCTTTCCCAATAACTAGCCCTACCTGCAAACGAACATAATATCAAATTGGATCTCACATGGCCAGGGCTTACACCTGATATCAAACATACACATGGCCCTGACAAATGTGTTCTTTCAAATGGCAACTGTGAAACTACTCCAATTCTTGTGCACAACTTTGAAAGTAACTGTCAGAGCATGAACAGCCACATTAAATAACTCAATGTACTCAGGAAAAACCAGTCAACTAGGAACTTGATAATGCTTTCTGGAACTGCCCATGTAAGAAAAAAAAATATTCTGGGATGGCTTTCCATCAAAGCCAAAAGTGAATCAAAGACCATTCTCAGATACAATTTCTTCCAGAGGTGCTGGCAGTCTAGGCAAGGGAACTCCCATTGCTGCCATGAGAGTAAGTGATCCAGTTGCAGCAGTTGACAGATGAATCCTCATCATCATGGAAATGTCCCATACTCCCCATTTTTGTTGCCATCTTGTTTCATCTGAGTTGTGAGTGCTACTATACAATCCAAAAGGGACACTACTCTGTCCTAAGAGCCACACAGAGAAGAGGACAAAGGGAAACCCTACCTTTGAGTTTGGGACATCAATTTTCCTTGATAGGGTAGATCCCCCTTGGGGATTATAGTATTGAGGAGCTTGATGATACTCTTGAGAAGGTGGATGTTGATACTGCTGCTGCTGATGATGATGATGATGTTGCTGCTGCTGCTGATGCTGGCTTTGATGCTGGCTTTGATGCTGGCTCTGGTGTTGGTCATCTTCTGAAGGCTGATCTTGCCCATTGTTGTGATCTGGGGCAGACAGCAACAACATACCGTGAGACAATCACACCCTCCTCTAACAATTATCATGAGGAGGAAGAAAACAGTGAAACAATATAAAGACTTAAAGGAGCAAGATCTTTGGAAGCATGTCAGTGAACCCATAATTTCTGTTTATGGTCAAGGAGAGGCACATATGTGTCTAGCTTGGGCCAATAATTCATCATGTTTGCGAGCATTGGTCAATGGGGAGGCTAAAGGATTTTTTTTTTGAACATTACATCAATGTCATACGACACAGAAATGAGTGTTTCCAAAGACTTGCACTAGCTATATAAGAAATGACAACACTTCGATCAATAGAAAACAAGAGCAAAGACTGAATTTCCAAACCCTATCCTATTGTCATCGTCCTTACCAGCATAACCCTGGTCCAAGTCGGAGCCGTTAGACCGAGACGGTCCCTTGATGTGATCGTCCAAGACCTCTTCCGTCCTTGGCCTTTTGCCCTCCGCACCGGTCACCAAGCGTGCCGCAATAAGCTCGGCTCTCTGTTTCGCAAGCTCGAACTCCGATAGCGGAGGCGGCACGCTGTTGTAACTCACCCCTGAGGTAACAGCTGCCCCTCCTCCTCCTCCGTCCCCAACATCGAAGGCGGCATTAAAGCTGCTGTGATGATGATCCTCCCCCGCAACAACATCTTGGAATTTCCGCTTGTTTTCAATGCGAGCAGGTTCGAACACCGCGGAACTCCGCACTCCGCCACCATCGTCCGCCATTCTTTTCCAACCAAAACTATCGAGGAGGAATCGACGCAACAATCTCCGTCACAACCTCCAAACCCAATACGAAAACTACACAAACACGCGCAACGCACAAACCCTCCTCCTCCTCCTCCTCTGTGAGTGTGTGTTATGAGAGAATCAAGTGCGCCCCCTACTGCGCAGGCCTAGAGAATGCGGAACCGCTCGATCTGATATTCTTTACAGCCTGTGCGGCCGCGATATGTAGTAAGGCTGGGCACATCAGAAAAATGAACAGCCGTTTGATGGCGAATATGGGCTGGCGGGCCCCCTCCGGAAATGCCAACAACAGCCGAACCATATGCCAGCAAACACGCAGATGGCGGCAAACGGCCCTGGCTTATGGTTCGCCGGTTACTTTACGCACCCGGAAAAAAAAAGAACACAGTTTCCACAGAACACAGTCCTCAGAGTCTTAGAGACGGCCTGAGTGACCCAGCACCCATCAGTGCGCCATCCCAAAAATCCCGTTCTGGGATTTCATGGATGGGATGAAACTGTCTAAGGGGACAGTTTATATGGTCAGTAGCTTTTATTTTCTTCTGGGCCTTTTTTTTCCTCATACTTTTTTTATCCCAGCTCCCTGTTTTTTCTCCTGGGCCTCACTTTTGATTTTTTTTTTTTTGGGCCACCTATGACCCCATATTATTTTTTGGCAACTCCTACCTACCCCGTCAACCTACCTACTGCCCTGCCTCCCTCCAACCCATCTACCTCCCTCCCCCTCCTTCTTTCTTTCTGCCTCATTGAGTTTCCACAGCTTCAGGAGCTTGTAGAAAGAACTTTCAGGAGCATGGAGAGGGGTGGAAAGGCAAGGAGCTTGTAGAGGCAAAGACCTTGAATACGTGTAGAGATGAGGACCTTGAAGGTCAACAAAAAACATTTTCAAACTCCTTTTTTTTTAATTATGTTGCTGCACCAAGGGTTACAATGTGATTTTTTTTTCCATCTCAAATGCTACTTCTAGGGAGATGACAACCACAAGCATAGCCCATGGTAATCGTCATTTTCTTTGAACTTAATTGTTGCTCTAGGAAGACGATGACTAAGTTGTGCTCATCATCGTCATTTTTTTTTTTTAATGTTCATATATTGTCACAACCCTAGCCTTGGGCTCGCCACCAAAGGAAAGGCATGGAAAGGTGGGGGTTGAGAATGCAACCCAAGAGTCACATTTGCATTCTTGGGAATGTGAGAGAGTGTGAGGCAATGAACTCACACACTTCCAAATGGACTCCCACTTTGGGAATTAGGGTCCCTATGGAATTTCGAATTTTTAAAAAAGGATTTCAAGGGTCAAAATTCATTAGATTAAAAAAGATCATTACGTCATTGAAAAGCTCTTGAAACATAGATGTTTAAATGGGCTCACATGGCCCATTTGAGTACTTATAACACAAGTTATGGCCAAAAGAAGGGTTAGGAATCAAAGTGCCAATTTGATTCCTAACCACTAAAAAGCAGGAATCGTCTTAAATTACATGCATGCCACATATCGTAGGAAAGCTCTCAACAAGGGCTATAACTTTGCTTTAAACCTCACCTTAATCAAATGTTTACACAAAAAGTTACAGACTTCCAAAATTCCAAAAGTTTTAATTTCAAAAAATTTGGAACTCCCAACTTGGGGGTCTCGGGACAAAATGACATTTGAATGCAAACCCCATGGCTAATCATAGAAAATATTATAAAAGGAAAGGTGGTGGCTTCCCCCAAGTTCAGGCCGTGATGAATCTTATGAGTTCGTGTATGCCCATGGTTTGTCCATGCACCAAAAGTGCTCCAACTACGCACTAACCAATTTGTTGTTTGGTTTGTGTAAGTCCATGTGAATAGTTAACCCACTCGTCACTCGTCTTAATCCCCATCCCGAAACTCCAGCACGCCCCTCTTACCCTCGAAGTGTTATATAAACTAAGGAATGTACCCTAACTCCTTTTTTTGTCGTTTTCACCTTTTAACTCACATTTGAGTCTTTCAAAGAGTTTGGGGGTGCATCATTTGTTGCCTCTAGGGAGTCATTTTTTTAAAGTTACGATGTGTTGCATCAGGAAACGATGACAATGAACGCAACTCATTGTTATCGTTTTTTTTTCATGTCGATTGTTGCTTCCACCAAGGAAACAAAGAAGATGAATGCACATTCATTGTCATCATCTTTTTTTATTCTTAAATGTTGCCTCCACTAGGGAGATGAGGACAATGAGCACATACGCTCATCATCTTTTTTTTAAAAAATTAAAAAGTGTCGTCTAAAGATGACGAACACATGCGACAATGATGAGTGCAACAACGTTCATCATCATCTATTTTATTTTTGAAATACTACCTCCAAGGACAACGATGAGCATAACAACGTTCATCATCGTCAAATTTTTCGTTTGTTGCATGTAGAAAATGATTACATTCATGTTAGTCTTCTACTTGCATTTGATGCATAATTGGTGGTTGTATTCTTTTTGTTTTCTGTTGTAACTAATGGTAGTGTTTTTCTTTTTTTTATTATTATAGATGAGAGAGTGGAAAATGAACCAGGAACTAAAATAATATTGTGTTGTTTGTGTTCTCGTTAGATGCAAACTTGAAAGAAAACAAAGAATGTTAGAGTACATCAACAAGTTTCAATAGAAGCTATAGATGGCATGGGAGGTGTGATGAATGAAAGACATTTGGAGGCTAGTGTGATGGGATAGCAAGCGGGTGTTGAAGATGTGGTTCCATTAGTTCCAAATGAGATTGTTGAGGAGTAAGTGGAAAAGGGTGAAAATGTTGGAGAAATATCTAAGAGAGATTATAATCAAATTGAAATGGATTTGGAGATAATTATTTTGATGGTAAAGGAGCAAGAAAATATAGTTCTTGCTACTCCATTGCCGAAGCAAGAGAATGCAAATGAGGATGGTGAACCTCATGCACATATTGATGGAAATGACATAGCCATTGAACTTCATTTATTATAATTATAACCCCACCCATCCTTTCAAGTGGAGATGATGGGTGGGGTTTTTTTTGTTAGATTTGTGATTGCAATACCTTCTTCAATTGTGGTCCCTAAACCTTTACCTGCCCCACCTTCCTTCTCCATGTGAGAAGGTGGGTGGGGCATCATTTTTTGGTTGAAATTTGTATCCAATACCCTTAGACTTGTAGGTGATATTGGTATTTTTAGGGTTTGTTTCATTTTATGCAAATTTCAATATTGGAGTTAACAATACCCTCATCTTGTGTTTTGTTTTTTTTTATTTTTATATGCAATACCCTCGTTAGGTGTTTTGTTTTTTCTTCTTTCTATGCATTACCCTCATCTTGTATTATAATCTTCTATCTATCTATGCAATACCTTCATTTTTTAAGGGATAACCTTTATCCAGAATATAAAGTCTCACATAAGTTTTTTGTTTTTGTTTATGATTTCAAATGTGGTTACCCCTCCCCCGATTGCCATAGAGGGTGTCCATTGGGCAAGGGATGGGCCCAAATTTGCTTATAGGGTTGATGGGTGCGATGCATCCTATATAGCCAAGTACAACTTGGTGTGGCATTTTCAGGCGCATCACAATGTTACCATGGAGCCAGGCAAGTTCGAACGCCCATCTATTTGAGAGTAAGGCCTAAGGGTTCAAGATCATGTGACAATGAATGTGCAAGTTTTTAAGTCGCCATTTGTTAAGTTAGCCTTTGGCCACATCCTTCAACTTCATGGCATGACTGCATGGGGTGTAGGGGCCATCCCTTTCAACAAGTAGGCCAAACCGGAATGGGATGAGGACCTTGCACTTATTATTTGAGCGACTCGAATCGGGTATGCAAAAGCATTCAAAAATGCTTGGATGGAGCATGACTGGAAGTCTGTATCAAATAAGATAGTGCGACATAAGGAGATTGGCCTCCTTATGTAATATGATGATTTAGAAATGATTCATGGTCAATAAATTTCCAATAATGCCATACTAAATTTTATTTGAATGTCAAGTTTTTAAATTCATATGCAATACTTATTGCATTGCGTTGTTTATTTAAGGTTCAAGGCACCACCGAGGAGGTGTTTGTGGTTGATGTTTAGATGCAATATTAGCCAATTGTGGGGTTTTTACACAACGGCACACCCATGATGTAAAGGTTGCATTAGTGCAGTATAGGAGGGCCAGTGGGATCGCATCCTCTTCCGATAGTGACACAAATTAATTTATCCCATAGTTTATCCCACTTTTGATTAAAGTATTGTTTTGGTCTTCATGATTTAAGGTAACAATTTATTTTTAAAGCAACCACATGTTCCCCATTTTAAGCTGGGGTTGTTTAATTGGTCTTAACAACCATTTTTTGCACATTGATGTGCATTGAGTAATGTTTATGCATTAAAAAAATCCTTTTTGTTTCACAATGTATGATATTATTACATTTGTGCATTGAGTAATGCTTATGTTTAAAATTATCACATTGAATAATGCATTAAGGATTTTTTTGCACATTTTGCGATAATATCGTAAATTGTGAAACAAAAAGGATTTTTTTTTAATAATTATTCCATGCTTACTATATCATACCAGACATATTGATTCAAATAAATGAAGGTATTACAAAGTTATTCACATTGATGGTAGAATGTCCATTTGAATAAAGTTATGTAATTTAAATGTAATACCTTCATCATCTTGGGATATTTACATTCACCTTGAAACTCAGAGGGGTATTGCATAACCCTACCAAAACCTAAAAGGAATACAATACCTACACCATATTGTAACTATATTTTAAATTATGATACAAATGAGGGTATTGTCAAGTTGGTCACATTGATGGTAAAAGGTAATGAAACTATCACTAAAATGAAGGTATTGCAATTACACTTCAAAACTTTGTTAAAACCTTATACCATAAATGTGACAAATATTCCAATACCTTCATTTACATATACCAACAATTTTGCGTTGGTCCATTAAACGATTATTAACATTTATGAGTTTGAAGATGTCTTTCAATTATATTTAATGGTTACTTTAAAATTTTAACATAAAATAATGATTAAGATATTATATGTATAAGAATGCAAAATAATAATAAACTCACACATTAATTAATTAAGTATATCATTTTTGATATATTGTAAAACAAATTTTACATAGAGGTAAGAAAATATATTGATTAAATGTACATGATATTAGGTATTTATATTTCAAATTTCAATTAAAACCTCGAATCCTAAACCTTAACCCTAAACCTTGATTGAAGGAAGTCAGGGTTTTACTAAAGGATTTTTTTTATGTTCCAAAAAAAAAGTACAACGAAGATGATTTTGCTAATGCTAGGGTTGATGAGAAATGCCTATGGCTTGCTTGGCAATATTAATCAATGATACAATGCATTACTACATTGCAAGAAATTCCAATTACATTTTGGAGGCAACATAGTTCAACAATGTAAGAGGTTTTAACTCTGCAAGGAGAAGACAATGGATGTAGTTGGCAAGTGACCTTATGCAATACTGGATTCTATGATCATTAAAAAGCATTTGCAATGGACCATTGCTTAAAGAAGGGGGAGCACTTGGTGTTTACTCTTATTAAAATGATTATTTTGATGTTCATATATTTGATGAATTTAGTTTTGAAAAAACAATCCCTAGAGGTTTATCAAGCCAAAAACTTAAGCAATAGCTTGACTATATTCAATTAGGGTAAAATAATGACATCCCTAAATCATAGGTATTTGAGAAGCAAAAACCACTTGGAGCTGGGATGCATGAAAATGGAGCTTGGGCACATTCAGCCAATGTCCAAAATGATCTTAGTACTAGTCTTTGATAATCATAAACAAGTTTAGTCACATGAGGTAACATATAGATTATATGCATGAAGGACATGATTTCTACTAGCCATTTGACTAGCTATTTGATGCCCATGTCTTCTCCTGGAAAATCTCTTGTATTTTTTTTATCAAAATGTTAATTTGATGATATAGGTGGTGAGCATCTTAAGATAGTTCCATTCACAATAGAATCATTGTTATGTTCAACGAGAATTAGAGGATTCAATATCGTCATGCCTAATGTAGTAATAACTCAATCACAATAATTATAGTGTTGTTTAACTCTTTGGTGGATTTAATATGCAAAGGAATTGCATGGTCGAGTCATGTTCAACTTTTCAAGGTGTCAAAAACATTGCATAACAACTTGACCCTCACAAAGTTTTTGAATCCACACAAATTTTTGCATGGCTTCCAAGAGCTTATGAACAATCTCATACCCAACTATTTTTAGTCCAAATCATACCCGAAACGAGATTTGAAAGTTTCTTGGAGGTTTCCAAAAGCAAACCCCTTTGTGAACAAACAACAACTCGAACACTAACTCACGAGCTATCATCTTTAAAATACTATGGAAGTTAGTTATATTATTGTTATTTGGTAAAATATAGAATCTATAATCCTCTATTTTGTTCTTAATATTGAATAAAATGTCATGAAACAAATGTTAACATTTAGGTCTACTCGTTTAGATCTATTCAAATCTAGTTTCAAAATAAAAATATAGCAATGAAATTATGATCACAAAACATCAAAACATAAGTTCTGGTTAAGAAAATTAAACTTTCCTAAATTCAAAGTGTTATCTTTCATACTCCATTCAAAATTCAATGTTCTACAATAATCCTCATCTCCTCCTTTTCTTTAAAGATATTAAATATATAAATAAATCCTATGTTTTATTCAAATTCAAATGGTGACAAAAATTATGTGATCTAACTAATAATTCCTAAAACAATAACTAAGTAAATAAAAATATACTAACTAATTGTTACTACAAATAACCACTCCCTTAACATTACCCCACCCGTACTTTGAATTATGTCTCGAAATTTTGGGTCAAAAAGTATGTTAAAAAAGGTAAATTTGACACTATTTCTGATCCTGAGATTTAGAAATCTGACGTTGGTATTGCTACACTATATTCTGTATTACAATTTGTTCTATTTGTAGCCGATTTTTTGTTATATTCAAAGTTTGTTATTGCTATTCTAATGCCTTGTTAACACTTGTGTAGTCATCTGATGATGTGTTGTTGTCTACTCCTATGATTGCAACTTTGATATCCCTTGTGGCTATTGCTTTATCTACAAATTTGATGTGATTTGAATCTATTCATGTGATTGCAAATCTAATAGAATTTGAGTTTGTTCTTATTGTTGCAGCTCTGATGTTAATTGAGTCTAATCTTGTTGAACTTCCTAAATCCTTTGTTCCTTAGTTAATATTTGCTCCCCCATTTTTATAATTACAAATGCATATTCCTAAAAATAAACATCCTACACCATAGATTCTATTGGTTCTAAAATATGTTATGATGCATATGTCTTACTAGTAGCCTCCTTGTAAAGGCTTTCCTTCCCTCCTTTAAAGTCCCCTAGCTCCTCCTCTAATGTTTTTATACCTAATGGTCTTGCACCACTAGTATCCCCTCTTTCTTCTTCCTCATTTGAGGTTTCAGGTTCTAGAAAGAGAACCAAAGGTTCATATTCAAATGTTGGCATGACCTTCTCCATCTAAGATATCTTGTGCATGTACATCCTTTCATTCCTTTCATACCTCCTACAAATCTTTCCAATATCCTTTCAAACAATATCTTGTATTGCATCCCACCAGAGATCAACATCTTTTTCCTCCATTGATAATGCCTTAAATCTTACCTAAAGCAAAATATTCTGCTTCTTATACTCACTATTCTTTGTGAAGACACTATCATAATTGAAAGGTTTAACTTTCCAAGTCTCTTCCAAAAGCTTGTTTAATTTTTCATTAAAGGCCATGTAATTCTGTAATTTTTTGTCCATTTGTGCATGCCTTTGATCAACTTGTTTTTGTATTTCATTCTTGGCTTGATACACATTTCCAACTTCCATTTTGAGTTCTTCCAACTCCTTCTACTGCTTCAAGAAAGTCTACTCCACATTCTTGTAATTTCTTGAAAGTTTGTTATGCTCCACATTCTGAATATCCTTCTATGCCTTTAAATTGTAATAATTGAAATCTATCTCCTTCAAAGTTGCTTGCAAATAATCCCTTATCTATTTTGATGTTCTCTAGATCCTTGTTTTGCTTCTCCATGTTATTAATTTTCTATTTGGCTACTTGGAGTTTTGCTAATACCTGATTATTCTCATTGTTTTTATCTTGTAGCTTTTCTATAAGCTTCTACTCCTCTGAAGCCCCTTGCAGATTCTGAACAAATTTATCTTTCTCTTCTATGATATACTTATTCTTGATCTCCAAATTAGAAAGTCTAAAAAAAATAATATTTATGTACATTGTACTCTCCTTCCTGTTAAAACATACTAGCAATTCTTTTGTGTTCATCCAATTTTGCTTCCATCCCTTGTTAAAACCCTAGTGTATGAAATTTAGGAGTTTTACTCCTATAACTTGTTCCTAAAAAACCTAAACTCTTATGTGCAGTTTAGATTTTTCCAAACACATTTGTGCCTATTATAAAACTTAGTTTTGAAGGTAGCATACCTTCATTATCTATTGTGCTAGAACAAATTGTTATACTTCTAGTGGATCCATGTTTAGATCATGTGTTTACTCCTCTACTAGCTAGTAGGCTTGAGATTTTGGCTCTTGCTTGGGCCTTGTCTAGTGTTTTTGCCCATCTGATATTTGCTCCTGCTTAAGAGAAATCTATGGTTTTGAATCATATTTAGGATATACAAATTTATCCTTTTGTCTGTGATGTTGATCGATGCTATTGATTCCTCAACAATTCTGTTACCTATTGAAAATTAATATTGCCCCTCATTATAGTATCCTCTTGTCCCCTTTACTTCTTCTGCAAAGTCTCTCCTGATCATCAGACTAGGACATCAAAACTGCTCTTCTAATTATTTATCCTTTTTAAGAGAAATGTGTGTAGGGTTTAGAAGTTTTTTATTCTTAATAACTTCTCCCTCAAACTCTCTTTTCTCCTCATGTCCTCTTGTGGTTTTTCTTGCTTCTTTTTATCCTATGGTTCTACTCCTAGTGGAAATCGCTTTTGAAAGATAACTTTGAGCATTATGGAAAAATGACACAAATCTTTTTTTAGTTCTCTTTTGGTAGTTCCCTCAATCATATTTTTTTGACATTTTTCCCATTTGACCATCTCTTTGACCAATTGAGAAAACATAATTATAGCCCAATTGATAGACTTTCCATGATTTGCTCTAGAAATCATCATAGCAGACTTATTACTAAAATATTGTACCTTATCCTTCTAGTAAATAATGGGCAAGATGGCAACTATCCTATTGCTATATTCTGACTTCATTTTTTTTACAACCCACCCTTCATTGGTGTTATAAGTATTTAGAACTAGGTCAGCTATATTTGCTAATGCTACTCTAGCATCTGACATTTCTGCCTGGTCTACTTCTGTCTTTCCTATATGGAAAAATTTAAAAACCTCTGCCAAGACATGTTTGTCAATTATTTTCTACTCTTCCCCCAACATAACCTTGATTCTATTATGTTCAGAATCCAACTTCTAGTTGTTCAAAAATTCAACCAAAATGTTGTGACAAAATGTCTTCCATGCAACCTCAAACAAACCTACTAATCCAGCTATGTTTGCCTACACTTTCTCTTCCTCTCCAAAGCTTGTCCAAAGCAAAATATTCATGAGATTACTATTGTAACTATGCTTTGTAGGATTAAAAACATATCTGACCTCATCATCTTGGTAAGTCTACACGTTCTTCCCACATGGATTTCCATCCATTGGTTGTTGATTAACTCTCTTCGTACACTTTTTGTTGGGAGTGTGAACTTCCTTTGGAATATGATCCTTGACAAGCTCCTATTGATGTAATGGTGCTTGTTGTTATTGTTGTTGCAAATCGTCTTTTCGCTTCTCTTTTTCAAAATCAAAAATAGAAATCGGACTGACTTGCTCACTAGGACCTACCTCTCTTCTGGGCTTCCTAAAATGATTCTCCTCAAAGTTTCCTTACAATCTCTCTCGTTTTTTCTAATTTCTAATTGGAAATTTGAAAAGATTTATGAGGAGGAGAAGAGTGAACATGCAAAGGAAATGGTGGACCCCTTTCTAGCGACCTAGATTGCAAAGGCAAAATGTTTGCAAAATTTTACTGCTCTCTCTATCTCTCTTGTTCTTCTTTCAACTTCTGCAACCTTTTTCTAGATTGTCTTTACAATTTTTCCACAAAACTTTCTTTTGCACTCATTCTGGAAACAAAAAAAAAGCAATTTGCTTTATAGAAAATGAGAACAAAGAGGTGTTCTGGTCCTTGTCACCTTCTGAAATGTACTCACCTTGTTTCATAAAATGACATTTCACTTTTTGTTTTAAGGTTAACATTTTAACGATTTGTCCTTTTTTCTAATTTTTTGACACTTGGAGTCTTTTGTGAAATCCATATTGACAACAAGATGGGCTACAATAAATGCCTATTGACTTGAAAACTCTATGGATGTGGCACCAAGTTTTTCTGATGACAAGTCAAAATCCAATGACCTGGTGTTATCTATAGTATAAATTGCTTCTGTCCTATGCCGAATCATCAAATTGACAAAGTTTTATTATGATCTGACAGTCTTATCTGACCCAAAATCCAATGATTGTGTAATTGTATAATCACTATATGTGAATACTTTCATGACCTATTGATTCATTAGATTTTCTGAAGGTTCTTTTGATACTAATGTCTTATAAATGCCAATGATCTCTATTTTTCTTTGATCCTCTGAATCCTCATCAAATTGTTCTTCCATTTAGTTTGGATCTGTAAATTTTATAGGATTCTAATTCTTTGAACTTTGAATCCCCTTTAATGTTTGATCCACATATTTATATAGTTTCAACTTGTTAACATTGACCAACACTAAATTTGGTTCAAAATTATTAACAAAAACAATAATAACAATATTATTTGGTAAGTAATACTATACCCTAAACGGACCAAACCATCTTTTCTTGAATTTACCCAAGTATGTATTTTCTCCCTTGGGAAACCATAAAACATAATTTCCAAATTAAAACTTCTTCTTTGTGTTTTTTTGTTGACTCCATAGAAATTTGTTCCACTTGTTGGCTCCCACATTTTCTAAGCTTCCAATTTGTTCTCTTGTAATTTCTCCAACTTTGTAATTCTAGCAGTTAATACTTTGGTTAGTTCTACATCTATGTGGTCCCCATTAATAACATGTAGAACATATTTTGTTGGCATTAGAAGATGCAAACCATAAACTAATTGGTAAGGTGTAAACCTATTGCCACCTTATAAACAATCCTATATGAAAACAAAACTGTAGACAGATGCTCATCCTAATCTATTATTTTTTCATCAACTAATTTGGTCAAAAGTCTACCAATGACTCTATTAGTAGATTTTGTTTGTCCATTTCCCTATGGATGTTAGGTAGTTGAATTAACATGTTTAAACACAAACTATTTTGTCAAATATTTGATTACATCATTAATAAAATGTACTCCTTGATCTATGACTATGGTCAATGGACATCCAAATCTGGTTAGAATGTATTCATATAAGAAATCTGACTATTACTACTATAATATTAGTTTCTAAATGCCTTTACCTCTACCCATTTAGTTGCATGATCAAGAGCTACCAAAATATATATGTTTCTCGTTAGTTTTCCTTTAATTGGACCTATAGAACCTAGATCCCACTTCATAAAAGGTTCTTCTAGAAGTGTTGTTACCAACTTGGTTAGACTTTTTGTTTTCGGTCCTCCAATCTTCTGATAGTTATCACAACTTCTACAAAATTCATGAGTATCCTTGAATAGAGTTGGCCACCAATATTCTGCATCCAAAATTTTCTTTACATTAATATCTGCAACAAAATGTCCTCCTGCCATTCATTCATGTACCTCCTTTAGAACGATTTGTGATTCTAAGGTGGTCAAACATCTGCGCATTTTTTAATCTTATCCCATTCTATACATTATTCCTTCCTTCAAAGTAAAAGGTTTTACCTTTTTGGCCAACTTTTGTTTCTGAGCTAGGTTTAGAGTTTTTGGCATCTGACTTGTTTCCAAATAGTTCTTCACTTCTTACATCCATATAGATTTTATAGATAATAGTGATGCATCCACAATTTGATCTGAGACTCCCAATGGTTTTCAACTATATGGTAATTTGGATAAAACATCAGCTACCACATGTGTTTTTCCAAGCTTGTATACTACTATGAATTTATATTCCAAAAATAACACACTATTATAAAAGATGTCCCCTTTCCACTACACACTTCCACCTAAATTGAAATGAATGGATTAGACCTCACCAAAACCACTACACCTTGATTGAATACATTAAGTCATGGCTATTGAATGTACAATTGGCCCATGTGAAAAATTGTTATGCAACTACCTCAAAAGATTATTACACTTAAAATTGTATGTTTCATTTCTTGTTCTTAATCCTTATATACATGACATATATAACAAATTAATCTTGTTATTCTGCACCACTAAACATTTTTGCCCAAATCTAGTTTCAATGGAATGGGATTCAATTGTCCCATTCCAACATACATTGATTGTAGTGAAACCCCGCTAGATTAGTAGATAGAGGATTGGTTTGGTGGAATTTTTGGCATACTGGAATTATTGATTTAGTGGATTAACTTTGTGGAATTTTTAGCAAATTGGAATTATTGATTTAGTGGATTAGCTTGGTGGAACTGTTGGCCTTAATATTATAATTGTTGGTCTAATGCATTGGTCCATTGTGTTGAACTTCAATAGTTCATGAAAGTTAAGTGATTCCTTATAGTGATGTCCAATGTGTTTCAATGTGGGTGGTTTACGATGGGTTTCAACTTGGGGATTGGGAAAACATGTTCATTTTGCCCATATCCTAATTGCCACATTTTGCATGTACATGAACCAAATTACTTCCAACAAATATAATGAATCTTATTCATTATCAATGGTTTGTTCATGAATGTATTTTCCTTGACTTTCAATTGCATTTGTGCTAGAACACATGCATTCAACACTTGCCTCCATAACAACAACAATGTGGGTTCCATAATTTGTACTTTGTGAAAAATCAAACCTGAAAATCACATTAGAATTAAAATATGACCAAAATTAGACCTAAAAAAAATGAAAACAACGTTGTATTTGTTCATTTTAATATAACTTTTTGAATCACAAACAAAAGTAATCATTTCATGCCATATTTTCTTGTTGCCATGTTTTACATACATGTCAAACCAACTACATCCAATAAAAACATTAGTAGATCCCATTCATTTTCAAAGCTTTAGAAATTTTTTCACAAGCATACGTGCCTCTTGAGTGACTTTCAATTATAATATTTATGTTAACCATGCATTCAACACTTGATGGCAATAAGCAAGTTGGATTGCATACATTTGCATGCAGTTGAAATCATACTTAGAAACTACATCACACCCATGGCAACAAGAAAGTGGGGTTGCATCCATTTGTATGTGTTAAAAATTAGACTTGGAAACTACATCAACACTCCACGAGCAACAAAAAAGTTGGGTGGCATGCATTTGTATGTGGTGCAAATCAGACTTGAAAATTGTAATAAGGATGTGGGTCGCATCCACTTGTATGTGGTGTAAATCTAATTCAAAAATTGTATCAACACCCCATGGCAGCAAGAATGTGGGTTGCATCCACTTGCATGTGGTGCAAATCAAACCTAGAAATTGTATCAGCACCCTATGGTAGCAAGAAAATAAAGTTACATCCATTTGTATGTGGTGCAAATCAAACCTAAAAACTACATCAAAGCTCAAGGGATCAGCAAACTTTGACAACTCTTGCAAAAAAAATCTAGATTTGAAAAGAAAGTAAAACATTTGAAAAGTATTGACCAAAGTTCAAAGGGCTAACTTGTTATGATGATAAAGGTTCAAAAAAAAAATGGAAAACTTCAAAAAAACACTAAGAAGAATGGAATAGAAAGCTTCAATGGAACACCAAAACCCAACTCTATGGGTTGTTGTCAAAAAGAGAGGCACAAACTTGGGGTCCAAAAGTTTTGGAGGGAATTGTTTTTTGAATTTTCTACTATCTACGTATATATATAACTTTGGATGTATTAGTGTCTAATATATTAAATATCTTATATACCTAAAATATTCATATATTTGAAATAACATCGGTATAATATACATATTACATATTGGTACCTATACTTATACCTTTTATATATTAAAAAATATTGGAAAATATCATGTATGTAAGTATAGTGTTAATTTCAAGTATATTATTTTAAGTACACTTAAAGTATATTAAGTGTATTTAATGTATATAAATGGAATAATATACTAATGTACCTAAAATGATATATGTACTACACAAAGTTTAAATTCAAATTTTCCCTCCAAAACTTCTTATCAACTTTGTGCTTCCTTTTGGTAACACCCCATAATGATGGGCTTTGGTGTTCCATTGAAGCTCTCTTTTCCATTCTTTTTAGTGTTTTCTTGAAGATTTTCCATTTTTTTTTTTTAAGCTTTTAATTGTCATCATAGCAAGTTAGCCTTTTGAACCATCTTGTTTGCATTGGAATATTGGAAAGTAAAAACATATTTGAAACTTGTAAGTTTTCAATTGCACCTTTAATATGTATGGGATTAAATTGTAAACCATTCACGTTCAATAAATAATTAGGACAATACATTGGGACTTGTAACTAGTAAGTTTGTGCAAATGAACTACAAATCAAATTTCTTATGTATGTCATTAACAACGAATCATCAATCCAATCACTAGTGCGATTCCACTAGGGAATTGCTTGTGGACTAGTTGCGTACCACTAGTGTCATTGGAGAACAAATCAAATGCCTTGGGCTACACATCTCCTAAACAAAGATGACAAGTGATGAAAACCATTAAGTTAGAATGGAGTACCCCAATGATTAAATTAATGTAGGCAAGTAGCATTGTGGGAAATTTGGGTTCATGCGTATGAAATGCAAATACATTCAATAGTCAAGCTCAAAATTCAATATGCAAGATGTGCTAATGTGGATAATTCATCATGACCTACTAACATATGGTACATATTATCAAGTGGTTGTCTATCTTGTTTAAATTGGAATATTATACAAGGTAACAACACAATGTATGGACCATTGTGCTTCCACTAATGAGTCATAGATAACGGACTGTTATGCATCCACCTAAAGTGAATCCCTAAAAAACCACTATGTTTCCACTGGTGAATTGTTCTAAGACCACTATGCTAAAATGGAATAACTCGGAATTGGCACTTGTAATGGGTCTTTAGATGATTTGGGCATAGGAATTTCTTGGGATTAAAAATGTGTTTGACAATTTATTAAAACACTTGTTTGGTGAAAGGGAAATGATGGAGGTGTAGAAGGACATGGAGGGGCAAGGACACAACAATAAACATGGTTATGAAAAAGGTATGGAATTAAAACCCACACATCTATAATATTGATGAAACCTAATACATTGGCGATGTCAATCATACTTTCAAATCAAGTAAGTAAAATGTATTTACAAAATAGTTCACTAATATTACTCAATAGAAAAAATAATTTTTTTAGCCTCATATTTTTTCCCTTCTTTCACATCAATACGAAAAAACATGATTTGACCAAAAGGAAACTATAACATTGGGGCTGTACAAAAACTTGTTGGGTTGAAACTATTTTGGTTGTTAAACTTTAATTATAAATACATGTGTAGGAAGAAAACTCAATTTTTAGATTTCCCTCCAATACAAACCATGCCCATTAGGGTTTTTGGTGCTTCATCTTATAACTTAGGGTTTGGGTCCTTCAATATATATTCTTTTATGTTTTCAAGGTCATGTTGTTTTGAATTTTTTTGATTCCAAGTTATTTTTTAAAAAATTCCACTACTTGTTGTATTAACATGCATTAGGTGGCTTCTTACAATTATGATGTAGATTAAAAAACATTCTACCATGTTTTAAGTTAAATGAACTCACCTTTGACTCCTTTGCCAATTATCAAAAAATCGTTTACAACTAGCTTGTTAGGTATTATGATTAGGTTGTATGTTCCTAGTATTGTGGTCTCTATTATATATTCTTTAAAGGCAAGTTTATTGGATTTTGGTTTGTCACATTTGAAAAGTCTAGGTTTAAAAAGGTTCAATGTTGGATTCAACACAAGATTCTAACATTGAAGTGATTTCATGTTGTTTGCAGGTGGCGCTTGTTGATTAGGGGTTTACATGAATTAACAAAAGTTTGACCAAACATGACAACATGTGAATTTGGCTCCCAAGAACCCTAAACACCTAGGTACACATAAAAGCTTGTTTGCCATGATGGATTAATGGATGGCCATTTTTTTTTGTTCTTGTTGTTGTGTTTTCTTAAATGCTTAAAGTTTGTTCTTTGTTTGAATCTTTTGCCATGTGCATGAGCATCTTAGGTGGTTGATTCTTGCGATTAAACAATGTAATTTTTAAAAAATTACAATGTTTTATATAAGTTGAGCCTTCAACTTCTTTGCTTTAACTATTATAAAATCCAATAATAAACTTTAGGGAATTATGAAAATCTTACCAAACTTGTTAATTATATCATGGTTTTTTTATGTGTTCCTTGGAGGAGACTTTGTTGGATATTTGTTGCAAGATTTAACTCATTTAAGTCAAGATTTTAACTACTAAAATTCATTACAAAAGTTCAATATCATCAAGAAGTGGTCTACTATTTTATTTTGGTGCTTGTTGGTTGGGGTTTATGTGAATCTGAAGAAAAAAAATTATGGGTCCAAAGAAAAATAAACATGTGGGTTTAAAGAAGTTGTGTGCCATGATGGAGTGCTAGCCAAAAGGCACATTAATGTGTAAGTTTTAAGATCTTCCAAATAGAACTAAAACCATCTTGGTTGTCCATCTTGTTTACATTAAAATATTGGAAGGTAAAAACATATTTGAAACTTGTAAGTTTTCAATTGCACCTTTAATGTGTATGGGATTATATTGTGAACCATTCACATTCAATAATTAATTAGGACAATACATTGGGAGTTGTAACTAGTAGGTTTGTGCAAATGAACTACAAATCAAATTTCTTATGTATGTCATTAATGGTGAATCATCAATCTAGTGCGATTCCACTAAGGAATCACTTGTGGACCATTTGTATACCACTAATGTCACTGGAAAACATATCAAATGCCTTGGGCTACATATGTCATAATATGTATTAATATCCAAAATAATGCACAATAATGTGTATTGATGCCAACATAGGAGGTGGTTGCCAATGGATCATGAATCCTGATTTGGTTGAATTGTCTTTGATGGGGTTCAAAAGGATGGACATCCTCCACCAAGGATAAATGCTAAAAATATTATTACCCATGCTAACGTCTGATCTTAATGGATTATGAATGGTGGATGGCCTGCAAAATATGACCTCGCTTAAGGAAAACTGGAGTGAAGCAATTGTCCATATTGTTTAAACTATACTATTGGAACATACAACACATTAACATGGGCATTCCACTAGTGAGTTGCTAGAAGACCATTGTGCTTCTAGTAGTGGGTCATTAGATCAAGACCACTTTTTATCCACCAGTGAATTATTAAAGCACTTTTATTGTTCCACCACTAGAAGAAATTTGAAAATCAACAACTGAATTTGTGACTCATTTGTAGTTATAATGGACACATACAACTAAAAATAACCTAGTCGCTTAAAACAAGTGTTAAAATACATGACATGACCAGAAGTTGAAAATGTAGTCACAAACCTTACAATTAGGCAAGATTTTCTCATCCGTTGCCATGGATGATCCTTAATATGACATGGAACCCCAATTTGCAACTGCATTTGCAACTACATTTAAAATGATCACATGTTACCAAATGTGCCATTGATGGGTGGTTAGGATTTAACCACATGGTAATTTAAAGAGCCAATGGCCATAAAACATGTGGCAATTTTCCATTTGTTTAAAAATATATATATAATAATTATAATAATTAAATATTATAATAGTCGTAATTAAATACTATAATTATAGTAATTAATTTTTATAATTAATTAATTATAATCTATCCTAGGCTAAACTATAATAGGCAACCAAGCATACACTAAATAGGTAGGTAGGATCCTATTTATTTTGTTGGGGACAAGCATTTTGATTGGTTAAGCCCAAATTGCACATACACTATGTTTATAATGCATTCCATAACTCTAGTCCATTCCTTCACCTAGTTATATACCTTACAACTTTGAAGTTGTAAACAAAGGATATGGGACAATTCTAATGAAAGGGAAACACTACAACACTACAACACTATCATGACATCCTTTGTCCCATACAAAAACATTATCATATATCCGCACAATAAAATATTTATTATTTTCACTAACTATTTACTACCTATCCTGCTTACTACCTACTACCTACAAATTAACCTATCATATTAATTAATCAATTAATATAAAAACACTACGACATATCCACACAATAAAAGATTTTTTACTACTTAACTTAACTACTTACTACCTAGTACTTATCCTACTCACTACATATTACCTAGGCTACATACCTACTATCAATTACCTAGCCTACATTTAATAAATTAATTACCTAACCTATTTATTTTATTATGATTATTATAAAATCATATATCCACATAATAAAAAATTTACGATTTAACCTACCTACTACTTATTACTACCTATCTTATTTATCACATACTGCCTAGGTTACATACTTACTATCTACTACCTAGTTTACCTAATAAATTAATTACCTAGTTTACATTTAATAAAATATTTTTTTAACATAGCTAATTAATTAATCAATTAATACAAAAACACTACAACATATCCACAAAACAATTTTTTTTGCTTAACTTATAGCCTACCTACCTTTCCCTACTAATACCTATCCTACTTATTACATACTACCTAGGCTACATACTTAATGTCTACTACCTAGCCTACATTTAATAAATTATTTTTTTAACATAGTTAATTAATTAATCAATTAATATAAAAACATTATAACATATCCACAAAATAAAATACCTTTTGCTTAGTTGACCTACAACCTACTAGTACCTATCCTATTTATTACATACTACCTAGGTTACATACCTAATATCTACTACCTAGCCTACTTGATAAACTAATTACCTACCTTAAATTTAATAAATTAATTTTCTAACTTAACTAATTATTTTATCAATTAATACAAAAACATTATGACATATGCACAAAATAAAATACCTTTCGTTTAGCTTACCTACCTACTTATTAGTACCTTTCCTACTTATTACATATTACATAACCTAACTAATTAATTGATTAAATACCTAACCTAATTAATTAATTAGTTAATAGGAAAACATGATCACATATTCACACAATAAACTAATAAACCTACCTACTACCTATCCTACTTACTACCTACTACCTAGTTTACCAATTAATTAATGACCTAACCTAGCTATTAACTACCTACCTAGCTCAACTAGCTTAGCTAGGTTTGACCTTCATAGCCTAGCCTATTAGTTACACCTAATAAACTAGCCTACTATTACTTATAGATAATTTAGGCCAATTAATTAACTAAGTATGCAAGCTAGGCTAGGCTACCAATGTACATAGGCCTACTTAGTTTAACATAACCTATTAAGCTTACCTAGCTTGATTTACCAACTAAGTTATAATAACATTTTTTAGCAAACTATTAGCTATTAACTATTATATCATGGAAGACCCACATGGATAATTGCAAATAAGACCCATGGATGGGTACATTGAAAGGATAATAGTCCAATTGAAATAGCAAAATTTTCCATGTGTGGTCTATGTTTCTTTGTTCATGTGGTAGAATATACTATTGCAGTTGCAAAACTTTCATTGTAGTTGCAAAAACAACTACGTTATCGTCCATTGATGAATACAATCAAAATTGGTTGACATTATTCATTTTCATGTACATTTTCAATGAAAATTATATTAGTCGTATGTTGTAGTCGCATCTACAACTAGAATTTGGTTCAACCTTTCCTAAAGTTGTATATACGACTATAACAAGTTGCAACTACATGGACACGTAGGACTAACACATTGCTAGTCGTAAAATTAGTTGGTTTGGACATTAATCGCATAGTAATCACAAAAATATGGTCAAAATGGACAACATTTTTTCTAGTGCACTAGAAGATAACTACTTACATCAACTATGATTCCACCAAGGAATCAATTTAAGGTTGGGATGGTTGAATGGAATAATTCCATAATAGACATAGTCTCCAATTAAATGAAGTGGGTTCATGCATGTAGAAACTGCCTATTTGAAATACATTGGACATAATGCACATAGAACATAATGTGTTTAACAACTTGCTGAAATATTGTCTGGTGAAAGGGACATTATGGAGGTGCGAAAGGACATGGAAGAGCCAAATGTACAACAACACTTATCGTTATGAAGGAGGCCTATAGGTACAAATTTCTTTAAACCAACAGCCCCATTTGTGTTCACTCTTGAAATGAAAACAAGTCATTCCTTGATTTTGTGATAGACATTCATGCTCCAACATGATACTCAGTTGCATTTAAGAAGCATGTCAATTCAAAAAGGTTGTTTGCCATGAAAAGCCATGACCACCATGTCATGGTACAACAAATATTACCACTTGTAGTGCGCAATCTTCTGCAACCAGGCCCTAGAGTAACAATTATATGATTAGGAAGAGCATTTGGCAAAATATGTGCAAAGGTGATCAATCTAAATGACCTTTCCAATTTGTGAACATATGTGGTTGAATCATTGTGCCTTTTAGAAATATGGTTTCCACCTACATTATTTGATTTGATGATTCATCTCCTAATTCATCTAGTAGATGAATTAGAGATATGTGGGCCAATGGGTGGTAGATGGTGCTATTGTGAGTTGATGCATAGTTGGGTGGACCAATTTGGGTGTCATGCTAATTAATTATGCCTTGTGGTTGCCATTGCGATGCCCATGTTGCTTTATAGGTTTTTAAATTTATTGAAATGGACTTTGTTTAAATATTTAACTTGAATATCTACATAATGCATAAAATCATTTTACAATTTTTTAAAAATCGTAAAAGCCATGGACTTTTGAACTCAAAACTCATGGATTGCACTTCTAACTTTCATTTCTATGTGGATTATGCTATAGTCCATGTTGACTAATGGGGTGTGTGTTAGGGACTTGGAATTAACAATATATCATATCAAACAAGTGTAGGAAAAAATAAAATGAATGGGGTTTTTAAACTATATTTATGGACTTTTGAGTGGGCTATATAATCAAGAGCATTTTTTCATAAGTCCATATCATATTGGAGGAAGAAATGTTTTATGATTTTTTTGCTTAGATGCTTAAAGAAATAAAAAATTTAAATGTGCCATTAACGACATGGAAAAATATGGTGGAAATCGATGTAAACTAGTGTAAACTAGTTGTAATTTCTAAAATTTGAACATTTTTTTGAGTAAACAGGGACTTTGTTCTGTGGCAAATTGGTCCACCCAACCATGCATTGACCCCTTAATGGAAAGATACCTAAATTTTTTGAAGAGTTATGTAAAGAATAGGGTTTGGCCAAAAACCTGCATGGCTTCTGGCTATATGTATGATGAGGCATTAGGGTTTTTCATGGAATATTTTGCATTATATCCACATACTCAATGTCGAATGTGGGATCCTAATGAAGATGCAAAGGACAATAGTGAGGTCCTTAAACGACGGGCCTAGTTCAAGAGACTGAACATGGTGGAATTACAAGGAATTCGTGAACATGTCATCACAAAGTCTATGACAATTGAAGGATTATACAGGTGTGTGTTTCACATGAACATGTTGAAATCATTGTTACGGATCCATTTGCATTGTGAGTTGTGTGTGCATAATGTTAATGTGCATATGCAAGTTTACATTGTTTCAAGTGACAATTTTAGGGTTTATGCAGGTCCAAGTTTTATGTTCTAGTTCAAAGTCTACATAGACTAATGAAAGTAATTTGTGGATTTTGGAGCATAACATGGGTGGAATGTGGAAGGGTTGATAGGTCTATCTAGTGATACTTTGGTGAGAACAATAATGATATATCCATGTATTATGAGAGGAATGTAATTAAACCATTGGACATTATGAAATGTGCATGGTAGGAAGTGTGAGTGGTTTAAGCATGGTTTAGGCGATGCATGGTGGCATAATGGAATGTGACCATTACATTTCACTATCAATGGGCATGGTGAGATGAGGCGGTTTAACCATTAAAATTTTAGATTTCATCATAATCATCCATAAATGTGTTTTTACATGATAAAAAAGGACTAAATAAAAAAGACAGAAAAGGGTGATGTTGTGATAAGACACTACTACCAAAGTGGGGTGTGATTTACTAGTTTAAATCACTATGGGACCTTAAAAGTGAAATAACTTCATTGCATTTTACTAATTTCACCTAGTGAAAGTTATTTCACCATATTATCACTATGTAGACATCATGTTTCATTACTAATTAACATAATTCACTATTAACCACTAGTAACCAATAATAGAATAGTCACCAGTAGCCATTAATAAAATAGCCACTAGTAACCAATAATAGAATAGTCACCAGTAGCCATTAATAAAATAGCCACTAGTAACCAATAATAGAATAGTCACCAGTAGCCATTAATAAAATAGCCACTAATAACCAATAATAGAATAGCCACCAATAGCCATTAATAAAATAGCCACTAGTAACCAATAATAGAATAGTCACCAGTAGCCATTAATAAAATAGCCATTAGTAACCAATAATAGAATAGTCACCAATAGCCATTAATATAATAGCCACAAATAGCCACCAATATAATAACTACTAATGGCCATTAATAGAATAACCACTAATAACTATTAGTAAAATTACCACAAAAAAACATTGATAGCCACAAAAAATAAGTAGTAATAGCCATTAATAACCACCAATGACAATAATAAAAAATAATCAATAACCATATATTATAATTACTTAGGATTGCCAAAAATAATTTAAGGTGAAATAATTTATAATAAATAAAAATAATTTAAGGTGAAATAACTTTTAATAGTCAAAAGTAACTTATAATAACTACAAATAGTCTAAATTGAAATAATTTACAATAGCCAAAAATAAAATAAAATAGATTTTATTTTTTTAATAATTGAAAATAGCCTAAGGTGAAATAAGTTAAAATAGCTAAAAGTAATTTATACTAACTATAAACAGTCTAAATTGAAATAATTTACAATAGCAAAAAAAACATAGAATAACTAAAAAAAATTACAATAGCTGAAAATAACCTAAATTGAAATAAGTTAAAATAGTCAAAAATAACTTAGAAATAACCAAAAGTAGTTTAGGGTGAAATAACAAAAAATAACCAAAAGTAATTGAGAATACCCATAAATAACCGTAAATAATGTAGGGTGAAAAAATTTAAATTAATGAAAAATAGTCATATAATAATTGAAAGTAGCTTAACATAAGTAGTATTATTATATTAACAAAAAAATCCATTTATTAAAGTTTTTTTTTTCAAAAGAATGGTCATTGAAATGTTAGTGAATAATGATATTCAAATTTTTTTTTGTTCAAATGATTTTAAACTTTCAAAAGGAAATAAATGTAATCATGTACATTATTGAATTTTTTAAAAAACTAAACTCAAATCATTTCATTTGAACAAAATCTCAATAAGATATGAATTTTCAAAGTTTATGTTTTTGTAATGTTTAAAATGAAGTATTTGATAAATAAAATGTAATGTAACATATTATCACAACAAGTGTGGTGGCTTGATGGTAAGGGTGTTTGCCCCCATTCCAAAGGTCAAGGGATCAAACATCATGGGTGGTGTTGTGTGTGGTCAACAATGGTATGTTGACCGAATATTCGATCTCCTATCGAATTCCTAGGCTAGGTGCTTAGGTTGATTACATTGCCTACCTACTACCTACCTAGGTTAGGTTTTTAACCTAGCGTAGGTAGTGACATGTGTTAATAAATAATAGGCTTTAAAAATCATGAAATTATCAATAATATTTTATATTAAGTAATTAAATTTTAATTAATTTCCATACTGGTTAGTTAAGTAACTAGCAAGTGAATGGTTTGGTAAATTTGTATTTCAGTTGAGAATAACCTTGTTTCACTAGGTATTAATAAAACAAGTCATTGTCCGTAGTAACTGGTCCCTGCTCATTAGGGGGTTAAACAATTTCACTAGGTGAAAATGTCCAAATTCACTCAAAAATCTAGTGAAACCCAGAATGAACTAGGACGCATTTCCTAGTAGTGAGATTTTGGTACACCTTAAAGAATTTAGACCCCCCATTATGAAAGGAACATGGCTAATTATGTTTATTACAAGCCTAGAATGATATTGGGGGTACAACCAATGGTGAAACCTAAGTGTAATGTAAGTGGTGCAACTTTAATTATTGGGTTCAAAGTTGTGCATGGCAACAACGTGGAATGTAACCAATAGCTTCCACAATCCAATGGTCTTGGTGGGTTGTAATGATTACAAGGTTGTAGGTTAATGTTAGTGGAGTGGAATGTAACCCATACATTTTAATATGAAGTGTGCATGGTTGACTATAATGTTTATAAATCTTAAAGGTAAATGCATAGTTGAATGGTTCCTTTAAGGTAGATATAACTCTCACAAGACTCACAAACAAGTTTTTATAAATGATCCATATGGATATAGTTTCTATTTTTATTTCATTCATGTAATCTTTGACTACTAAAGTTTAAGTCACTTATGAAACCTTTTAAGGTTAGGTTTAAACCCATATTGAAAAATATTGTTGTTCGGAGGTCTAGTGAAATCAATTTGAAATCCTAAAAGAAAAAACCCATAAAGTCCATAAGAATAAAAGCCCATTTAGATCTTTCAATTTTCTTTGGGCACAAAAAATCCTAACAAATTTTTAAAAAATCATTTCAAAAGGACTTTTGAAAACAAGGTCCAATTATGACCTTTCAAAAGTTCATAACTACCATTTGGTTAAGGTTTCATTTACAAGTGTGCACGGTTGGTTGTAACACATACATCATGTTTAGAAAGATATTGGGGTGGAAGGAATGGTGAATTGGCCATGGATTGCAAGTGGTCTAAGAAGTGGGAAAGCTAAGTTGTGACAATGACAAATTGTTAACAACATTGCGATGGAACTAATGATTGAGTGTCCAAGCAATGATGCTTTGGTGTAGTGAAAACAATGCATGTGTTATAGGCTTAATCTAAGATTGGTTGGGGGGGGGGGGCATTGTGGAATGTTCTATAGGTTGAATATTATTGAAATTGTTGTAACAAATGAAGTTGGAACATTGGTGCAAAGAGTGGCAAAAAACATGTTCTAGGCTACAACAAGATCATACAAAGTTTTGTGCAAGGGTAATGGGTGGTTGTCGAGCCTGGTGGAATATACAATGGCCAATGATCACCTCACAATAAATATCCCACCTTTTGCAAATTGGCTATTAAATGCTATGAGGGTGCAAACTATTAATGGTGTGGAAGTTGACCCTGATGTGCTACATTTTTTCCACCCTCCAAACCGTATTGCTTATGCATGCAAAAACATGTGGGCATATGGAAATCATTATTGAATTGATGAGAATGAAGGACGCATGGCACATGCAACCTATGGTAGTAGGTGGCATGCATATTCAGCCAAGGCAATTAATGTTTTGCCTAAGATCATAACATTATAATCGCCAACATGCATTATGTAGGGTTGTTGAAAGAGATAATTATTGTGTCATATGAAGGATTATGCTTTGTGGTCATGAAGTGTTCATGGATTCTTATAAACACCCATGGTAATCTAATGGTACGACCATGGTAAACATAAATATGGATTTTGGATGGTGAACCATGGTTAAAGAGTGTTTGCACATGTGGAGCCATACGTGTTTCCATCAATAGTATCTCATGTGAGTTCTTGATTTCCATAGAATCTAACTAAATGAACAACAAAAATACCATATGCATTAATCAACCCAATGTGCATATGGAAGTTTACATTGTTTTAAGTGACAATTTTAGGGTTTATGCAAGTCCATGTTGTATTTGATAGACGTGTTTGTGGTAGAATCCATTTTCCACATAACATTTGCAATTCGCTATGGGGTGACATGACTTATTTCACTAGCACATTGGGTGAAAACATGATCAAGTATACAACAAAAGTAGTTATAAGTAGTTACATATATTTTTACACATAAATGTAAGAAAGTAGAGTCAAAACCTTTCCAATCATTGTCAAACCATCATGGTGTACAATATTGAGTTTATAATATGTTGTATATAAAGTTTGGAAAACTTTAGTGTACTAAAAGTAGGTCAAAAATATTTTAAATTTTGATTAATGGAATTATGTTCAAAACTACTTTTACATTAAAAGATTGATACGTTATTTTTTTACCTTGGAAGTTGAAAGTGCACAAGTAAATTTTAAATGGCCATGAACCAAGAAAGTAAAAAAATTCAATATTTCATCTATTTGAAGCCTACTTTGTTTCTTTGGGCAACCCATAAAATTTTTAAAAAATTACTTGCATTTTTCAGAATTCTACCTAAATCTACTTTAAACATGATTCTTCAATATCACTGACATAAATTCAAAGAACATGTTCATATTGATCATTAAATAAATAATATTTAAAAATTTGATATGTTAAGGCTTGATGTATGGTTACTTTACACTTTTCTTGACAAGGATCATGAAATGTATACTTGATCATGCTTTCACCCCATTACACTAATATTATACTTGTGTTCTATGTGTGTTCCATTATAATGGAGTTGGCACCTTGTAATTAAACATTATTGAATTGTAAGTAAAATGCCATAACCATTGCAGTGATTAATTACATTGCTCTCACTTTCTAGGAATAACAAATAGCTTACACATGTACCATAATCTCCCAATAGTTATTTTGACCCATGCACATTGCAATGTCATAGGTGTTTTTTGTCCCAGACAAGGTGGGTAGTGGAGATTGGCGAGCAGTTGTGCAAAAAGAAACATGGGTTCAATGGGTGCAAGTTGAAGTTGTGGACTTGATGATTGGGATAGACATAGATGGGGTGTTCATGGACATGCAAGCGGCTGGTGTAACAAGAGATAACGCAAGGAACATTGAAGAAGAAGAGGGAGTGTTGGCAACAGAAATGGAGTGACTAGATGCCATTGTTAACGTTGAAGCATTAGAAAATGACGAAGAACCTTTTGCAACTTGATTAAATTCTTTGCTAGGTTTCAAAATTGTACAACATCACATTTTACCCTTATATGTAGTGCCTATGTAAAACTCTTTGATGGGTGACACCAATGTAAACTTGTAGGCGTGTAAGTAGTTTGGGGTAAGTGGATCAAAACACAATGTTTTTTAAGCATGTACATCAAACATCATTTTGATATAATAGGGTGAATGCATGGTATAATGGTTCAATAATAGTAGAAAATACATTCCTTACAAGTCCATACAAGATTATTTAAAATGATTAAAATGGACATGGTTGTTACTTTTTAAAATATTATTATATTAATCTTAAATAATGCATGTTCAATCACCTACAAACCTTCCCAAATCTATGTGAAAAGTTATATTTAATGTAACAAATGTCATTTTTTGATATGGAAGTCCTAAAAGGAAAACCCACAAAGTCCAAAGGAATAATGCCCCATTTAGAACTTTCAAAAACATATGTTTTTGGGACAAAGAAATTGAAAAACAAACAAAAATTGCAACTCATATGGACTTATGAAAATATGATCAAATTTTAACCATTTAAAAGTCTTTAACTATTAAACGGTTAAGGTTTTCAAAGAAAAGATTTTTCATATGAGTTTATCATCTTGTATTACATTATATATTGAGTCCCAATAACAAATTTGAAATGTGAATCAATATAAAATTTTCCATTGTGATGTTCTAGTCAGAAGATCAATCCATATTTTTCAACTTCAAAAGTCCATTACTATTAACAAATGAATTTTTTATTAATAAATAACCACATAATTATCTTCATAATGAAATTAATAATCTTGATTCAAGTCTCAATTATTATATTTAAGGATATATTAATCACCATATGCATTTGAATAAAAGGCACCTAGGGGAAAAACACCATTTCGTCGGAAAGTGAGCCACCGTAGCTTACATCTACCCAACATGTAAAATGTCTTTCCAACCTCCATTGTGCACAATGCCCAAATGCCACAATTGCAATTCCAAGATTCCACATGGTATTTAAACATGACATGAAGCTAAATACAAAACCCTTCCATAATTTTCATTTTCAATTATTGTTTCATTAGCATTTGTCCTTGAAAATTCCATTTTGTAATATTCTTCAAAATTTGTATGATTATAATGGAAAAAATGAAACAAAAAAAATTGTGAATTATAAAATGATTTAAATGTTTTAGGGTTTTGAAGATTTAATTGCTTGACTAAAAATGATCTAAACATTTATAAAAATATAGAATCATTTAAACCTAAGCATTTACAAGAAATTATAAAAAAGCTCATTTATTACCATTTCAAAAAGAAAAAAATAAACTAATAAAATTTTTCCAAAACTTCTTCCAAAAATCCCTACAAAATAACAAAACAATAAAAATTGTTTGAATCAACACAAAGTAAGTAAAAATTTAAATATAAATCTTGGAAGAAAAACTAGTATAAAAAATTCCAAAAAAATAGGGGAAAAAACTTACTCTTTCCATTGGCTTGGAGTTTATTACTTCCAAGTTGTTTCCTCCCAAACTCTAAACTTGCAATGTCAAAAGTTGAATCTTTAACACATTGTAAAAAAAAGGAACTTTCGCGTGCGCGGGGGGGGGTGGGTTAATACCAATCTAGGTAAGGGAGCAATGAAGCAAAGGAGTAGCAAAGCAACAAGGAACAAAAATGATGTACTTGGGCAACATAGCAAGGAAACATAATGGAATAGCAAAACACGGGTGAATAGCCACACATGGAGGAGCAAGGATGCATAGAAACATCAAAGCACAAGGGACCACAAGAGCAACGAAGTACAAGAATAACAAAAGCACAACAATGCAACGAAACATAAGTGAACACATGAATAATGAAACACACAAGAACACATGAACAATGAAACACAATGGAGTGGCAAAGCATAACAAAGCAACAAAGCAAGAGGACTAGCAAACACACCAAAAAATGGCGAAACATGGAGGGAAAAGGTGGGGCCAAAATGCAGATTGGCCCCCTTTTGTAGAAGAGTAGGAAGTTCCTTTGTGAAACTCTTGCTAAAGGAGTTGTTGAGAGGCTATGCCACCTAAAGAAACATTAAACACCCTGGAAACTAGTGCCTCCATATTTTAATACCCAAAAAGTTTCACCTTAAGCTTCCAAGTGATACCCTTTGAGGTTTTCAAAAAGTTGATTCTCACTTGGGCGAAATCTAGTGGGCAAGTTTTTAAAAAGGTTGTCACCTTATGTGAAAACCTCTAGTTTTCATTTTTAGAACCAAACTAAAAACCTTAGAGGTTTTCACCAAAAAAATGAAAATTGGCCAACACTAGTTTGAACCTACCATAAAGGGCAAAACCATTATGCTTGTTTTGCCCTTTTTGGAACCACATATAGTATTGTTCATAACTCATTCTAGCCAAACTTCCATTGGGAGAAGGTAGAAGATGAGAAATGGAAGATGAAGAAATGAGAATAAATCAATGGGTCTCACAAATTAGGTGTCTAATATATAATTTTCATTGAAGAAATAACTAGAGTTTCACACCAAGCAATCAAAATGGATCATTGAAAAGTGAGTTTTGACATCCCAATTTTCGAATAATTGGGTTTTAAAAAACTTTTAAGGAAATACATCACCCCTTTTGACTTCAACATGTCCTTTGATCAAGATATGTTCTAAAATGAGTCACAATAAATGTCTAATAAATAAAAGATGATGTCACAAAGAATGATAAAAGAGGACATCCCTCCACAAAAATTTGGAAAAAACTACTTAACTTGCACAACAATAGAATCATTTCATTAGTGTTTATTGTCACTCATGATCGTTAACATGATTGCTTGGCATACAACCAACCTAAAAGTAATAATTACAAGAAAAGCACCCTAAACCATCAAAATAAGCACATTTAGTAAGTTGAACATTTCATTTTTGCTAGAGGGGAGATTCACAATTAGGGTACCAAAAAAAGGAAAAAGGATTCCCGGACTTTTATAGGGCTACTTTTGCAAACAACACTTACTTGAAACAAATTTTAAGTGAGAAAAATTGATTAGTCCAATTTTAGATAATTCATGTGACACTAGTGAATTTTCACATTCATACATAACCGTGTATAAATATTTTGGTTTGTAGCCAAAAATGCAAAAAGTCCTAGAGAAAATCTAAAAATGAGTTTAAATGGGCAACCAAACATGTTTTTTGGCAAGATTATTTCTTGCACATGTGACCTACACCTAAAGCTAGACATTTTGAGCCCATTGAACCTTTTTTTTTTGGTCAAATGATTAAAAAAATGAGTCTTTTGCCTTGCAACCCTTTCCTTCAAAATTTCAAAATTTGAACATTTTTGTATGATTTGGTTTTTCATCAAGTTCATCCAATGAACATGTACTTTCATAGAAGGGGGCATGGTTTTGTTGTACAAATTTTTTGAAATCAATTATATGACTTTATGCATTCCTTTTGATTCCTTTTAAAAAAATGCAATTTAAACATTTGATATAGTTAGTTTACATGACTCAAAATGACATAATGTCATGACATGATATAATAATTTATTATTTTTATTAATTTAACAAGACAACGTTTTATCTATTGGCATACAACAATCGATTACAACTATAACAATGTAAGATTAAAAAAAATCCAAAGTTGTCCTTTGCAATCCTTAAAAACTTAAACACTCCTTTTTGGTACCCCAATCGTGAATGGACCCAAACTCATTTTCTCCTAAAGGATTTAAAACTGAAACAAGTTGCAAATGATTTTTAATTTTCTTATCAATTTGTTAAGAATTTGTAAGAAATTATGATATAGGGGTGAATGCATATTATAGTGTTCACAAAAGAACTATTATAGTTTGACAAATTTCAATACTTATCCAAGTTTCATGCATCATGGTGAAAATTTGAAAAATAATTTTCACTAAAATTTTGTAATACATGACGGCTTATGTCCCAATCTAGCACTATGTTGTGAAATAAATGCACATATGAATGATATAATAGTTCAATACAATATTATTTTGATTTGCAAAGAGCCCTGTCACATTTCTACAATTCCAACAAAAGGATAAAGAAGTACTACATTGAATGATAATTTTTCCATGAAATTTTACACATACATAAAAGAAACCATAAAGAACAATCTTTTCCATCAAAGTTTTCAATTATTTTTAAGGTTGTGAAATTTAGATCATATGATTTCAAAAATGTTCATTAGTACATTATGGTATGATAATATTGATGATTATGATTTTTTTAGGTTGAAAAATATTTTACCATTGAAGATTTACTTGGGCTTAGTGTTTATTTTAATCATTTGACAAAAGTAAGATGAAGTTTTGAATTTTTTAAAAAATGGAAAATTGTTGTCAAATTAGGGTTTTTCAAAAACCTTTATTACATTACTAGTGTACATTTACACAAATGTACAATTATGTCTGAATTTCATATTCATGATTCTTGTAACTTCTTATTTTGAAGCCCAAATTATTTATATGTGATCTTTAAAATAATTCAAAGTGAGTGAAATCTTACATATTGTTACTTTTGATATTATACATGTAGTTTCAGATTTCCTTCAAATTGTATACAATATAGTGTGTAGTCACCCATAGTTACCTTTTACTATAAGTGGGCTCCCTTGTGAATGGTAGATGTAACATCTTTAAAAGATGGCTTTCATATTAGTCATAGAGTACCTTAAAACCAAGGCCACATGTGCCCAAAATAGGCCATGGAATGGGTTGGATATGAAAGTATTTGAAACATATTAGTCAATAATCTTAAAACCACTTTAAAAAAAACCTTGAACTTTTTTTTTGCGGCAAATAATCATCAAAAGGTGACATAATTTTTTGAAAATAATTTTTTTAATCATAAATTACTTTTTTTTAAATCACTTAAAAGGAACATAAAATTATTTTTTTGGGGAGGGTGTAGCCACATTTATGCCTAATAGCTACAATTTTTAAAAAATTCTGAAATAATGTGGCCAAATAAGTTGAAATTTTCTTGGGGATGTTTGTTATCAAGAAATTGAAAAAAAAAAAAAAAAAAAAAAAAACTTTAAAATAAAAAAATTAAAAAAAAAAAAACAAAAATCAAATTCGCAATTCAAACAATTATACTTACAAAAAAAAAATTCAAACAAAACAAA